>JGI24023J19991_10000689_pt1 | contig 26364 bp, 19 predicted proteins | sample Cruoilmetagenom1_FD_19991 | JGI IMG/M metagenome (IMG submission 19991) | reverse complement strand
GGATTAAAATTAGTTAATATTTAAAGCTTTCTCAAATAGAAATAGCATTTTTGATTGTTCTTCGTTATCCAGCTGATTTAAAAGTTTCATAACCCGTGCAGTTCTGTATTTCTCAATTTGATTAAAAAGAGTTAATCCCTTTTTTGTTAACATTAGAAGCACAACCCGTCCATCTTCTTCATGTGACTTCCTTTTAAGGATATTCATATGTTCAAGTTTTTTTACACTGACACTAATAGTTGGTGGTTTAAGCTTTAAGCTTTTAGATAATTCCTTAACTGTAAGTTCTTTTGAAAGAAATACCTCATCTATAATATTAACTTGGGAAGATGATATCCCAAGTTTTTCCGGTGGAGCCTGTTCTGTTTCTTCATGTTTGAGTTTTTTTAGAATTTGTATTAAACGTCTTTCGTTTGTCATATTCTATAAGCTATAGCATCACTGGGACATACTTCCTGGCATTTGAAACATGTAAGGCAGATGTTTGTTGTAATTTGGCGTTTTTTGTTATCTAATGTAACTATAGCCTCTGCTGGACACACTTTCTGACATAAACCACAGGCTATACATTTTTCTTCATCAATTTTTACACTTAATTTTGCTGGTCTTGAGGAAAGACTGAGGATTGTACCATAGGGGCATATATTGGTATGCCAAAAAGACTCTTCAAAAATTAGTGTTAAGGCAATTGAAGTAATGGTTACATATAAAATGAGATTTACTTTAATTTTAAATTTCATTGTAAGAACCATTGCAGCAACGATTAATATAAGAAATGAATATTTCATTACTTTGTGCTTCATAAATCCAGGTGTTTTTAATCTTTTTATTCCAAGTTTTCCATATAACCAGTTTATTGGTCTGAAGATAGTATTCATTTGGCATATCCAACCGCAATAGAATCTACTGAAAATTAAAGATAGAATTACTCCTGTTCCAAAAATTACCATCCATTTTTGAACACTGTGGACATATAAAAAAATAGAAAATACTCCCAGGAACAAAATTTCACTTATAATCCGAAAATAGGTTTTTTTAGTGAATTTTTTTTTCATCTGAATCTCCGAATAAGTTAGTTAATAAAACTAACTATATTATAATGATAAAATTTAGTAAAGATAATTCCTTTGAAAATCAGCATTTTATTCTTTAACACAATTACTGCAGGTACATTATTTTGATTTTGAGAAAATTTTGTATTTTTTAACAAATCCATCTGGTCTGTAACTCATCTTTGCCTGGCGCAAACCTGGATCACCTAAGTCCTGTTCTCTATTAATACATGTATATTTTTCATCTATCATAGAGGCAAAAGACCTGTTTATAAACTGATAGATTCCTTTGTAATTACCAATAGCTTTTTCAAACTGAACAACAAAACTTGTCCCGTTATGTACAGGTTCTCCTAATGAATATGCTGCAGGTACTCCATCCACATAGGTAATGCATCCAGTTAGTTCCAGTTTATCCATCATCTCCAGAGCTTCATGGGCAGATTCACAATCTACAGTGCTTAGTTCCAATTCAATTCTTCTTGCTTTCCATTTTTTCAGGATCTTTAGAGCATCTTTAATATTGGCATGGGTAATATATTTTTCTTCATAGTTATAATTACTTATAAAAGCATTTACCATATTTCTTTTTTTATGGAATTTCCTACCTGTTAAATGTATAAGATTAGAACGTTCGTAGAGATAATCAAAATTATCCCTGTCTTCAAGTATACAAAATCCTGCTTTTTCAAGTGAAATCCTTGCTTTATCTGTATCGGCCTCGGATATACACTTAAAGTAGTGCCGGTTATGTATTAAATCTTTAATTAATCCTTTCTCCGGAAAACCAAAAGGGAGCATACAGAAGGGTTTATCTTCTTCTGTTCCAAAGATAACAATATCACCATTTATCAGCCTGGAAATCCTGTATTGATATTTTTTTCTAAAAAGATATAGACCTGAAAAAGTATATTCAGATATTCCGGAATCAAGATTATTTAAAAGCGGATGCAGTTCTGATCGCATATTACGTGTTATGGCTGCTGTTTGTGGGTAATTGGGTATAAGCATTGTATTAATATATGTAAATAAGTCATATAAGGCAACAATAGGCTGAATTTTTCATTATTAGTTTTTCATTATTTGTACTATCTTCTATTTGACACTTGCCTGTAAATATTGCATCTTTGCTGTATGAAAGATACAAAATGGATAAAAGAACAATTACTGAATAATTTTTTACGTTACGTGAAGATTGATACTAAATCTGATCCTCATAATACAAAAGTTATACCCTCTACAAAATGTCAGTGGGACCTTTTAAATTTACTGAAAAGTGAATTAGAGGAACTTGGAATAAATAAAATAACACTAAATGAACATGGTTATCTTATTGCAGTTTTAGAGTCAAATCTTAAAAAAGGTGAGAAAGCCCCTGTTATAGGATTAATGGCTCATGTTGATACTTCCCCTGATATGAGTGGAACTGATGTAAAACCTCAAATTATTGAAGACTATGATTTAAAAGACATTCCTCTTGGAGAAGAGTATGTTCTGAAACCTGCAGAATATCCTGATCTGTTAAAACACTCCGGAGATACAATTATTACTTCTGACGGTTCTACTTTGCTTGGTGCAGATGATAAAGCTGGAGTAGCAGAGATCATGACAGCTCTTTCCTGGTATCAATCAAATCCGGATATTCCCCATGGAGAAGTCGAAATAATATTTACTCCTGATGAAGAGACAGGTAAAGGACTTGATTTTTTTAACAAAGATTGGCTTAACGCACGGTGTTGTTATACCATAGACGGCAGTGAACTTGGATCTATTGAATCAGAATGTTTTAATGCTGCAGGTTTTGAAATTAAATTTAAAGGCAGGGTTATACATCCTGGATCAGCCAGAGGTAAGCTTATAAATGCTGTATCTATGGCTGGAACATTTCTAAGTCTGCTACCAGCTAATGAAAGCCCTGAGGCTACAGATGGACGTTATGGTTATTATTCTCCCATGGAGATTGAGGGTAATCTTGATGAAGCAAAACTTGGAGGAATATTAAGAGATTTTGATTCAAAGGAACTTTCCCGCAGGGTAGAAGCCTTAACATACTATGGGAAAGCCGTTGAAGCAAAGTATCCTGGTGGAATAGTTGAAGTTAGCACAAGAAAACAATATTCAAATATGCTTGAATTTATAAGTAAAGATAAAAAAGTCATTGATATACTTGAGGAAGCTGTGCAATTAGCCGGAGTATCACCTCTAAGAGAGATAATCAGGGGTGGGACAGATGGTTCCAGATTAAGTGAAATGGGGATTCCAACTCCTAATATTTTTACAGGTGGACATAATTATCATAGCAGGTTTGAATGGGCATCATTTAATACAATGATTAAAGCTTCAGAGACAATTATCAATTTAATAGGATTGTGGTCAAAAGAAATATCCTGATTCTTTTTTGTGAATTTTAACCTGATGTGTTATAATTGGGAATAGATATGATATTTGTGAGGTGGTAGATTTTGACTTCAAATTTAGATAGAAAGATCTTTTTAATCGTTATTACTTTATTTCTTTTAGCAGTCTCTTTGTATGCAAAATCTGTAACAGGAACTATCACATATATAGAAGGGTATGTTGATCTTTATAGAGATGGTGAAATTGTTGATTGGGAACTGGTAGATATAGGGTTTGGTCTTGAGGAATTCGATTTAATAGAAACAGGTGATGATGGAATTGTAGAAATTGATTTGACCCTTCCCTCTGGAAGCAGAACGAGCCTGTCTGTTAAATCTGATACGGCGTTTTATTTTGAGATGAAAGAGAAAAGTGGCAGGAATCAAACATCCTTTCAAATGCTTGGAGGGTCTATTTCTTTTAAAGTTCAAAAATTAACAAATAATGATACTCTTGATGTACATACAGAAAGTGCAGTTATGGGAGTCAGAGGAACTGAATTCGAAATAATAACATCACCGGATGGCGGTATTCTCGTCCTTTGCGATGAAGGTGCTGTCTCCTGTAAGGACGATCAGGGAAGAGAAAAGTATTCAAAACCTGGTAGTGTTGTAGATAAAGTTCCAGATAAGCGGATAAGTTCTTATTCCGTAAGCACCGAGGATTTAGGGCTATACAGGAATTACTGGGTATCAGCCAGAGATGAAGTCTTTAGAAATGGTGCTAAAGTATTTATTCAGGGATATGCTAAACAATATTTACTGTTTGAGCCAAAATTTTCCGCAGCATTTTCTGATCTTTTAGAAGTTAAAACTACTCTTGAGCGATATGGTATTGATACTTCTTCCGGAACTCCGGGAGTACTATTTAAGGCAAAGGCTGAAGTTAGCCCTGCAATTATCAAAATGCGTAGTGTTTTACCTATATTTGAAATGGTTTTTTACAGACTTAAGGAATTGGAATCTTATCATAATGAGGGGCTTGGGATAGGTCCTATAGATGAAGATCTAAGTTCTTCCAATTTTTTTAACACTTTTAGTATGGAAAAAAACAATATATCCAGACAAATGGCAGAGGTGAGGTATCTCTTTAAATTATATAATAATTTACATAAAGCAGCAGGCGGCGGGCCTTCAATCTTAGAGACACCATTTGGAGGCAGTGGGATCCCTATGGGTAATCCTCCTTCTTCAAGTTCATTTGGTAACTAAAGTTTCAGGATTATTATGATTCGATTTAGTTGGGTATTGTTATTAGTATTTTCTCTTTCACTTATATCCTGTGGGGATAGCAGTTTCCTTATGACTTTATCGGATTCTGAAAATGCTTTAGTTATAAAGACTTCGATTGATAATGGTGTTATTTTAGATCCTGATTCTGGTGAAAGTATAGGTATTAGTCTTGAATATGATGAAACAGTAGTTGTTCCCGCAAGGCTGGAGATTGCATTCTTGGATCAACAGGGATTACAAATAGGTAATTCTCAGGTAATTGAAGGAGATTCNTTAAATAAACAGCTTCCATCCGTATCTCTTGCTTCTCCATCAGAATCTCAGTATTCAGTACGATTAAGAGTNTTTGATAATGATGACACAATGATAAAAGAAGAGATTGTTTCATTTTTTTATTCAAGAGAAAATTTAGCTATCAGAGGTTTAACNCAGTATCCTAATGTCTTTTTACCTGGAGGTCAGGGATTAATATTTATTGATGCTGATGGCTCTGATTCCACTTGGGTTAGATGGTCAATAGATAATGAAATAATTGAAGAAGGATATTTTGAAAAGTATTCTGAGGGATTTATTTGGCAGGCCCCTATGTTGGAAGGGGTTTATGGACTTAGAATGGAACTCTTCCCTGTAGAACCCATGTATTCAAAAAATGGAACATTTCCATTTACTTCTCCCCTTAGGTCGGAATTAGAGGTTTTTGTCACTGCTTCAATGGGTGAAAGTGATCTCATGGATCTTCAACCTGCTGAATCTTACAGCACAAATATTCATTTTAAAGGTCTTATTGTAGATGAAGGTACAAATTTAAATAAAATTACTACTATTGGTTTTCCTGTAATAAAGAAGGTTGATGATAAGTTAGGCTATTATTTAAAGGAAGGTTCCGGATATTCCATAGAAGATAATATTTTACCTGTAATAAATAATAAACTACTGCCATTTTCAATTACTTTTTCTTATTTAATTGAAGAATTACAGGAGGATGTTTATTTTCTTAATATTATTGGAGAAAATAGTACCCTCTTTTCAATTAAAACCGATTCTTCCGGTATTTTATATTCTGAGCTCTTTCAATTAGAAAGAGAGATAATAAGTATTTCAGACATATACCCTGAAAAGTACCATGAAATTACTCTTTCTGTTATACCGGATAATAATTCGATTACTTTTTTATGGTATGGAGATGGTATTCTTATATCGTCAGATATATATAATAATTTTGTAGAAATACCTGAAGGAAACTATAAATCTTTCATTAGTGCGGGAAATGGGTTTGAGGGACTTTTGGATGAGTTTGGTGTCTATTACAGAGATGAAAATGGTCAATCAAATATAGACAATAATATTTTTTTAAGAAGGTCGAAAAGAGATTACAATCCTGAAAAAATAATTGCTGCCTATGGTTTTGATGGAATCAGCTATGATGAAAACAATATCCCTTCATCTTTATTAAACTCCGGAAATTTGAACCTGGATTATAAATCATCGTTTCAATTTCTGGAAACAGATTTTAAATTTTCATATCTTTATATTGATCTGGATTTTGAAGAGATTTCAGAAGATACAGGAATACAAATTAGCTTTCCTGATAACCCTGAGATAGATGATATTTATATTAATTTAGAGGATATATCCCAGTTTGAAGATATAAGAAATTATTTTGAAATTGAGATAAATGCTGATAATGGCCTTCTCTCCGTTCTATCAAGAGGTGAAAGTATAGCTGAAGCTGTGTTAGTAATACATACTCCTGCAATATTTCAAATTGTAAATAATTCTGAAAAGTCGATTACAAAAGTTGCTTCTCTTTTAGTAAGGCGTGAGGAGAAAAGGGTTGTTAGAGGATATGCAGTTGAATTTGAAAACTGAACTTTAATAAAAAGAATGTATTGTAAAATATTTTTTAGTGTATAATAATTATAATTACTATAAGGGGGCATCTATGTTGAAAAGAAGGTTGTTTATTTTCTCATTTATAATGATATTTATTTCTTTTTCTTTTAGTCAGGAAGTATCGGAGAAAAAAGAAATTGCAATATTTAGTTTAAGTTATACCGACTGGAGTATCTCTGATGGGGCTTTGGGCCTTGTTGATCAATCAATTCAAAATGTATTTGTAAACCTAAAGCGTTTTGATATTCTGGGGATGTCTTATAGATTACAATCTCAGGATATTAATAGTTTTATTCAGGAAATACAGAAGGTAAAAGAATCAAATNTAGAAGTTCCGGAAGCTGTACGTTTAGGTGAACAAACTTTCACCGAAGCTGATTTCAATAAACTGGTTGGATCTTTTATTATTGTCATACCTGTAATGTCATATTATGAAGTTTCATCAGATGATAATGGTGGATATACTGCAGAAATACAGACTAGTTTTACATTTATAAATGTTGCAGAAGGAAAAGCTTTTGCAAATTTTCAAGTAGATACAACAGGATCCGACGAAACTGCAAAGGGTGCAGTAAAGAGTGCAGTGGATGCAATGCCCATTCAGCTTTCCTATGAGGTTCGAAAAATACCGGAATTCCAGATAAAAACGGGAATTCTGGATGTTAACGGTAAAGAAATCCTAATTGAATTGGGTGCAAATATGGGAATTAAACTTGGAGATGAGTTTAATCTTACCAATACTGTAATTCTGCCTTCCGGCCATGCTGTGGATAAGAAAGTTGGACTTCTGGTAGTGAAAGAGGTTAATCAGGAAGTTTCCACTGCTCAGGTTTTTTATGCAAGTAAAAAACCAGCTATTGGTGATCAGCTCAAAGAGATTCCAAGAATGGGTTTTGAATCAGCATTTTATATTAATTATATTAGCCAGACAGACATTAACTTGGATCCAATACTTGCTATTGGTATAAGACAGATTGTAGCAAGGGGATTTTATAAAACAAGGCCCTATGTAGGAGTGGAAATCCCTCTGGGTGCGGATATGGTGGGAGGATTTACCAATTTTTTCTTTTTCCCGGTAAATGTTTATGTAGGAACTGAATTAAACTGGTTTTTAGGTAGATTGCATATAACTCCGGCTATTGATGTTGCATTGGGAATGCTGGTACCTATTGTCGAAGAATATCAGGATGATTATGTAATATACAGTTCAATTGGTGGGCATGTAAGACTGGGTGCCAGTTATATGATTACTGATAATATCAAGGTTTTTGGAGAAGCTGGTTATTCTGCCATGTTATCTATAAATGATGGGTTTTTTAATTCTTATGCCGGTGTTCTATATGGTGGTGGTGTAACTATTAAATACTAACAAATTGAGGGGAAAAATGAATAGAATAAAATTGATTTTAATAGCAATTCTAGTTGCAGCGGTAACTATATCCTGTGCTACAACAAGTGGAACAGGAACTTCTTCCAGGACTGATACTGGAAAAACTGGTGCAGAGCCTGTTCTATCAGCATCACCTGTTTATTATGCAGCGGGGACTGCCGGTTCTCAATCTGCTGCATTTAATGATGCTAAAATGAATGCTGTAAAAAAGGCAGTTTCTGATGCATTAGGCATTGCTTCTGCGGCTGCAAACAGAGATAAACTGGAAAGTAAAATATACATAACAAGTAATGCTAATGCATATGTTTATAATGAAACCATGGAAATCCTTGATCGTGGTGATGATAATGGAAGTTCTACTGTTTCAATAGGGATACGAATCAATCTTGAAGCTGTTTCCAATGTTCTAAGAGCTAATGAAATTTATGGGAATATTATTCTTCCTCAGGGAGGAGAGGTTTTTCTGACTGATATGGAAAGACCGACCTTTGCACCTGAACCTGTTGTAACAGCTGAGGCTCCTGTTGAAGAAAAATCAGCAGAAGTATCTGCAATTTCAGAAGTAACAGCTGAGGCCAGTCCGGAAGAAATTGCGTTGATAGATGAAATTATTGGTAATTTAACATTTATGGTCTACTATGATGAAGAATCAGCTACAGATCCTTTTCTTGCAAAAACAGCTGTGGGAATGGCAAACCGTTATCTTTCTGAGAATGGTATGGAGTATGTGGATTTAGGACAGATTGAGCGTATAAAGAAAGACCAGGCTGCTGCTTATGAGGATGAAACAGGGCAGGCTGTTTCCATGATTCAGTGGATTGCAGGTAAATTAAATGCTGATATCTATATTGAAATAGTTGTTGATGCAAATGCCAATACTAAAAATAATAGATACTATGGTAGTGCCAGTGTTTCTTTAAAAAACTTTGATGCATCTACAGCCTCAGGAAGGGGATCCAGTTATTACCAGACAGTTCCTCCTGCTATGAGTACTGTTTCAGAAGAAGATGCTTTGAACAATGCTGTAGCGTCAGCAACCTTTAATGCAATAAAAAAAGCAGTTGAACAAGCCAGATCATATACACAAAAAGAACTGACCCAGGGAATTAAATACGACCTTATTGTACAGAATACTTTTGACTCCCGACTTATGAGAGATTTTATGAAGAAGATGGAGAGAAAGGTTAAATCTATAAAAAGGGTCTCTACTTCTCCTGAAGAAACTAAGTACGATGTTAGGTTAATTGGTCGAATAGAGGATCTTGAAGACCTTGTTTATGATATTTCAGAAGGGCTTCCAGGCCTGGAGGGTATCTCTTTGGTATACCAAAGAGGTAATTCTATTACATTTGATTCAGGATTATAAAAAGGGGTATTAGTTTGAAAAATAAAAGTTATCTGTTTTACTTAACCGGGATTTTACTCTTACTTGCTGTGTTTTTTTCATGTTCTTCAAGCCCCGGCCCGGCAAATGGTAATGAGTTGCCGTCCTGGGTAACTATGCCTCCTGCAGATACGAGTGATACAGTTTATTTTATAGGAGCAGGATCTAATCCCGATGGAGACGCTGCTATGGCAAGAACACTCGCCGGTTCAGATGTAGTTTCCTCTATTACACGTTTTTTGGGTGTAAAAGTTAGTTCTGATACAACAGTTACTGCAAAAGATACATTGGACAAATTTACATCTACTCTGGATCAGACAATCAGGGAAACTTCCAATGCTCAAATAGGTGACTTCAAAATTGTTGAAGCTTATACCGAAAAAAATGGTACAATGGTAAATGTTTATCTTCTTGGTTCATATAATAAACAAGCTCTACTAAAGGAGCAGTCAAGGATAAAAGCTGTATTTGCAGAGCAGCAGGCAGCTATTTCAGGACCTGAGGCCGAAGGGGATTCTTTATCTGCTTCATCTGCTTTTTTTGCAGCAGCTGTTAAATATTTAGAGGCTGCTTCTGCTGCTTCAACCACAGATATTGATAATGCGGATATCAAGTTTGAACGGAATATGAATAAAGCCAGAAAGGCTGTTGGAAGTATAAATTTATATGCGTTAAATGATAATCTGAATGCTTTTATAAAGCAAACATTTTCGGAACCATTTAAGCTTAAAATTACCGGNACACCAGGTATTGATGGAAAAGTTCTTGCCGGTGTTCCAGTTCGAATTACTTATAAGATTGTAAGAGAAAATGGAAGAAAAGCTGTCAGATCTGAAACAGTAATTACAGACAGGAATGGTTTAGTTTCATTTATCAGGCCACCGGCCAATTTTGTCGGTGCTGAAAGAGTAACAATGTCATTGGATCTATCTGCGTCCCTGGAGACGTTAGAAGATATCCCCGATAATTTGTATGCCCAGCTGGAATCACTTGAAGATCTGGTAAATTCAAAAAATATAGGATTTACATACAATGTTATTTCCAGAGCAAAAGAGATTGCTACTGCGGTTATGATTGTGGATCAGGATAATAGTGGAGCTTCTACAGGTAAAACCGAAACAGCATCAGGAATACTTGAGGTTCTTACATCAGAGGGGTTTTCTATCAGATCAATTGATGTTGATTCAGCTATTCTGAATATGGGTGACGAAAGTTTGATAAATACAATAGCAGGTAAATATGCCGGACGATTCGAAAGGCTTGTATTTGGGACTGTTGGAATAATTGATTATCAAAAAGACGGGGATAGATTTACGGTCAAAGTATCCGGAGATATAAAAGTTGCAGATCTTGTAAGTGGAGAAATTATATATACTTCAGGAAACAGGTTTAAAAGTGCTATGGGCAGCAATGCTGCAAGTGCAATGTCTGCAGCTTTTAAACAATTTGGAAAGGTTGTTGGTGAATCCATGGCCAATAATTTACCGTAGCGTCGGGTTTTAAACCCGTCTCTACGGAGGCCTCTATATGAAAATTTCTGAACATGCTGAACATACAGAAAAGCTATATAACCTTCGTGCTGAAGATATTCATAAATGGATTGATGGATTCTTTGACAGACAGGGGTTTGATGAGTTTTTAAGGATTGGAAAAACTCCCGGATATAATCCTTATGATCACCGGAAATTTCGTCACTGTCGTGAAGCTCTTCCTGAAGTTTATAAAGAATTTGCTCATAAATATACTAAGGAGCAGATTCGTCAGGTTTTTGAGTGTCATATTCGGGATGATTATAATGACTATATTCCTTCCAGAGAAGATTTTTCCAATGGAACATTTTCAGAAAAATATCACTATTCTGAAGTTGAAGAAGAGAAAATCCTTACTCCGGGAGAGCTGACACGATATTTTAAAGGTATCAGGTATGGAAAAGATAGTCAAAAAAAATCTTATTCCCTGAGTTTTGGTTTACGGATTGTGCTTCCTGCGGCAATTTCTTTAATACTTTTTATAACATCAATTTTTATGATCATTCTTCCTCTTTTCCACGAAAGCCTGATGGAGGAAAAAAAGGAGATGATCCGTGAGATTTCTTCAGTGGCTGCCAGTATTCTTGACTATTATATTTCTTTGGAATCAGATGGAACTCTTTCCAGGGAGGAGGCTCAGATTACAGCAATAGATGAAATCTATAAGCTCCGCTATGGCCCGGCTTTCGATAACTATTTCTGGATATGAATCCGGTAATGATTATGCATCCCTGGAGATCTGATCTTAATGGAAAGGATTTGTCGAATTACACAGACAGTAAGAATAAAAGCGGGAAAAAGCTTTTTGTCGAATCTGTTCGTCTTGTAAAGGAGAACGGTGGTGGCTTTCTTGAATATCTTTGGCAGCTGGATGAGGAGGTCAGTAGGGTTGTTCCTAAGCTTTCTTATGTACAGGGTATCCCCTCCTGGGAGTGGATTATTGGAACAGGAATATATATTCAGGATGTAGAAGAAGAGATTAATCGGTTAACCTACAATTTGGTTATTATTCTTATTGTTATTGCCTCTCTTCTCCTTCTAATTCTTGTCTATGTTGTATTCCAAAGCCGAATTATTGAACGTAACAGAAAGTATGCTGAAACAGGTCTGGTGGAAGCGAAAGAGAGGTATAGAGCTTTGGTGGAAGCTTCCAATGAAGGATATATTCTTATGTTGAATCATAGGAATGTTTTTGTTAATCCGACTTTTCAACGTATGACTGGTTATGATGAAAAGGATCTGCTGTCAGATTCAATTTGGGATATAATGTTTCCACCTTTAGGGCAGAACAGTAATCTAAAATCGCATCTGGAGAATTTAAAGCAGGATAATTCGAGTTCTGATGAATTTGAAGTTCAACTTCGATGCAGGAGCGGCAGCTTGCTGGATGTGATTGTCCGGGTTTCCCGTATTTTTCTAAGTGAGGAAAACGGTCATATTGTATCTTTTAGATCTATTTCAGGCAGCTCCTTGAATGTTCCCTTATTTATGGATCAATTGGGGAATGCCGACCCTGTACATCTGTTGGATGAAATACGTTCCAGTGAAAGTGGGCCTCACATTATTCGAATACTGAATCAGCTTCCCCTGACTGTACACAATATGATAGATCAGTATGCTGGAGTTAAAGAAATACGAACTCTAATTAGTGAAATGTTTGCTACTGCCCTTTCTCGTTTTATTGAAATTTCTATAAGTGAGATGGGCAACCCTCCTGCTGATTTTGCTTTCCTGTCATTAGGAAGCAGCGGTCGTGGGGAAATGACTCTATTTTCTGATCAGGATAATGCACTTGTTTTTGATTGTAATGAAAAAGGTGAAGAGAGGGAAAAAAAGAGACTATATTTTCTAAAATTGGCTGATAGGGTTTGCTCCCGTCTTAATCAGGCTGGGTTCCCATACTGTCCAGGGGGCATAATGGCTGTAAATCCGGCTTACTGTCTTTCTGTAGAAGAATGGCATTCCAAATATTCTAACTGGATAAATAGATCTGATAATGTTTCTCTTCTGGATTTTCATGTTTTCTTTGATCTCTCCTGTGGATGGGGTAATGAAGATATGGTTAATGAACTTCAATCATATATTTTTCAGATTTCAAAAAAACGGCCTGAATTTTTGGGTCAGTTTGCCAGGAATTGTCTGCACTATAAAATTCCCCATGGAATGCTGGGAATTATTAAAACTGAGGAAAGAGATGGGTTGGATGTTATTAATTTAAAGGAATGCCTGATCCCATTAATTAATTTTGCCCGTTTGTATTCTCTTAAGTCTGAAATCCCCGGGGCTTCTACTCTTCAACGTCTTAAGAAGCTGGAAGAAGCCGGAGTTCTTAGTAAGTCATCTGCAAAGGATTTATATAAAGCTTTTGATACTCTTTGGAAGCTTCGGTTTACCAATCAGATAGTTTCTCATGGAGCTCTAAGAAAGGTTAACGATGATCTAAATCTCAAGAGTCTGTCATTAGAGGATCGAAAAAAATTACAGGATGCACTCACAATAATTGCAGGAATGCAGTCCCGTTTAAGTTTTGATTTTTTTGGTATGAACCTGGTCTGATTACATTAAGATTCCATTTTTTTCTTTAATTCTTCCAATTCAGTATCAACTCTAATTATTTTCATTTCCTCTTCGAAGATTAATGTGTTTTTATCACCAATAAGATTATTCATATCTGAAAGAAGCTTGTTTGGGTCAATGGATAGTTGTTGTTTGGGAGATTCATGGATCACCCTTACTGTCTTTTCAAGTTCTGTTTTTAAACTCAATAATTGATCAGTAAGATATTTAATATTGTTTCTAATAATCTCAACCTGACTTTCAGCTTCTGTTTGGAGGTTGGATTTTCCTTTTTTTTCAGCCAGGCTTACTCTTGCTTCCCATTTTTCTAATTTCTCCCTGGCTTTTAGATATTTTTTTTCCAGGAGTTTATATTCAGTTTTAATGACAATCAGATATTCCTTATCATTTTTAGAATCCATACTTACTCCTTGAATTTTATAGATCACCCTGATAAAACCTACTATATCATATTTTTTAAGTATTAGTTCAGGAATTATTATGGAAGATCAGGTTTACGATACAGATACCCCAATAGTTGCTCTTGCTACAGCATGGAGTGAGAGTGCTCTCGCTGTAATTAGAACCAGTGGGAAGGGCAGTATTAAACTGTTTACGAAAGTTTTCTCAAACCCTGCCGTTGTTTTGAGCTCAACTGGATTTACTATTCATTATGGATTTATCATTGATTCTGAAAATGGTCAAAAAATTGATGAAGTAACAGTTGCTGTATATAAGACTCCCAGAAGTTACACCGGAGAGGATAGTATTGAGATTTTCTGTCATGGAAGTCTCCCTGGGATAGAGTCCATAATTAGTGTTTTAAAAAAAGCAGGGTTTAGGGATGCTGCTCCTGGGGAATTTACTATGAGATCTTTTTTAAATGGTAAGATGGATCTTAGTCAGGCAGAAGCAGTAGCTGAGATAGTTCAGTCCAAATCAATGCAAGCTCATTCTCTGGCCTTTAATCGTTTGTCCGGTGCTGTTTATGAGCGTATTGATTATATTAAGGGAAAACTAGTTGATTTAATGAGCCTTCTCGAAGTTCAGTTGGATTATCCTGATGATGAAATTGGTGGAGATACTGATATTTCTTTGGAACCCGTAATAGAAGCAGAGAATGAAATTAGCAAATTAATAGATACATATCGTGTTGGAAAAATTTTTCATGAAGGGGTAACAGTTGCTCTGGCAGGAGGGACCAATGCAGGGAAATCTTCATTATTTAATCTCTTTCTTCGGGAGGACCGTTCTATTGTTTCTGAAATAAATGGAACTACACGGGACTATATTGAAAGTTGGATTACTGTAGAAGGAATTCCTGTACGTTTGATTGATACAGCCGGTATAAGAGATTCTGAACATCCTGTAGAAGTAGAAGGAATCAGACGGAGTGAAGATATTATTAAAAATGCTTCCCTGGTATTGTATGTTGTAGATGGTAATAATGGTGAGACAGAAGAGGATAAAACTGTTTTTATGAAATATGGGAATAGTAAAAACTATTTGTTTATATGGAATAAAATAGATACATCAGGTCTGGAAATACCAGAAGGTTATTTACCTGTAAGTGCTGTAACCGGAGTTGGGTTGCCTCGTCTTGAAGATGCAATATCTGCAATTCTAACAGGGGTTCATATATCAGGAACAGAATTAATGATAGATTCTTTACGGCAGAAGGATCTTTTAGTAAGGGCCAAAGAATCTCTTGAGGTTGTCAGAGTTTCTCTTACTAATAATATATCATTGGATGCTGTTGCCATGGATCTTAAGGACTCATTGGATGCTATTGGGGAAATAACCGGAGAAGTGAATTCTGTTGATATACTGAACAATATCTTCTCAGGCTTTTGTGTAGGAAAATAAGATGGATTATGATGTAATTGTAATAGGCGGAGGACATGCCGGTATTGAGGCTTCTCTGGCAGCAGCAAGGTTAAATTTTAAAACTTTAATGATAACCCAAAGCCTGGATGCTATAGGGAGGCTTTCCTGTAATCCTGCTATAGGCGGTTTGTCCAAAGGTAATATAGTACGGGAAGTCGATGCTCTTGGTGGAGAAATGGCCAAATTAATAGATGCCACTATGATACAGTATCGAACACTTAACAAGCGAAAAGGTCCTGCTGTCCAGGCTCCGAGAGCCCAGGCGGATAAGTTCTCCTATAATAGACTTGCAAAAGAGACTCTTGAAAATCAATCCAGTCTTTTCCTTTTTCAGGATACAGTTGTTGATTTAATGGTTGATAAAAAGGGAAGTACTGTAACTGGTGTTATTACAGAAAGAGGTAATAGGATTACTGCAAAAACTGTAGTTTTAACAACCGGTACATTTATGGATGGGAAAATATTTATAGGCGAATACCAGGCTTCCTCCGGACGTTTGGGTGAACCTGCTGCTATAGGTCTTGGGGATTCACTTCGTAGAATAGGTTTTTCTCTTGGAAGAATGAAAACTGGTACACCCGCCCGGGTAGCAGCATCTTCACTAAATTATGATCTTATGGAAAAACAGCCCGGAGATGAGATTATGCTCCCTTTTTCATTTTCAAATAAGAAAATATCCCGCCCTTCAGTTCCTTGTTATATAACATTTACCAATGAAAAAACACATTCAATTATTGATACAAATATGCACCGTTCCCCTCTTTATGGTGGAGATATAGTTGGTAAAGGCCCCAGATACTGCCCTTCTCTGGAAGACAAGGTTGTGAGATTTCCAGATAGGGACAGGCATCAGATATTTGTTGAACCTGAGGGGCTTGGCAGTGAGGAGATGTATTTAAACGGTATTTCATCTTCTCTCCCTGAGGATGTTCAACTCGATTTTCTTCGTACAATTCCTGGTCTTGAAAATGTTGAGATAATGAGACCGGCATATGCAGTTGAATATGATTATATGGATCCAACAGGGTTATATCCTTCCTTAGAGACTAAAAAGCTTTCTGGTCTATTTGTAGCAGGACAGACAAATGGAACCTCGGGGTATGAAGAAGCAGCTTGTCAGGGACTAATGGCTGGAATTAATGCCGCAATGAAACTTCAGGGGAAAAATCCCCTTATTTTATCCAGGGATATGGCATATACAGGTGTTCTTATTGATGATCTGGTAACTATGGGAACTGAAGAACCTTATAGAATGTTTACTTCCCGTGCGGAATACAGATTAAATTTAAGACATGATTCTGCTGATATTCGCCTTGTACCCGAGGGGCATCGTGTCGGATTACAGGATGAAAAGGTTCTTGAGGCACTAAACAAAAAAATAAGTGGGATTGAAGAAATAAAAACATTACTTTCGAGCCGTTTCATGAAAGAATCTGATTTAACTATTGCTCCTGATGGGTTTTCCAAACATCTGGGAAAGAGTTTTAGTCAGGTTATTAGAAATCCTGATGTATCAATGGCTCAATTGGTTGAGATAGAGTCTGATTTTAAGGTTTATCCCTCTGAATGGATTTCTCATACAGAACTTGACCTGAAGTATGAAGGATATATAAGTCGTCAAATAAAACAGGTTGATCGTTTTAATAAAACAGAAAAACGGAAAATACCTGAAAATTTTAACTATGATTCAGTTGAAGGGATATCTTCAGAATCAAGGGAAAAACTAAAAAAAATAAGACCCTTATCTATTGGACAAGCCTCACGAATATCCGGGGTCAGGAACTCGGATATAGCTGTTTTGATGATATTATTAAAGAGGAATAAAGTTGATGGCTAGTTCAAATACTCTTATAGATGGTTTAGATAAGATTGGAATAGTGTATACCAGGGAGCAATTAAATAAGTTAGAGCTTTATATAAGCGAAATAGAACTCTGGAATAATAAGTATAAATTAGTTGGACCTGGTGGTAAGCAGGTAATAATACAACATGTACTGGATTCATTATCTGCATATCCTGAATTAAAAAAACTTAATTTCCAAACAGTTGCAGATGTTGGTTCCGGTGCAGGATTACCGGGTATTCCTCTTGCTCTATTTTTCCCTGATGTTCAGTTTTTTCTTATTGAAAGATCAGGCAGAAGGACAGGATTTCTTAGAAATGTATTAAGTCTGTTAAATATTATGCAGCAGGTTTCAATTTTGGAAACTGAACTGGAAGAAGTTAATGAAAAATATGATTTAGTAATATTCAGAGCATTTAGAAATCTTGTTGATTTTTACCCTCTCCTTGAAAAAATTACTTCTTCCGGAGGAATTATGTTTGCATATAAAGGTAAAATTGAAACAATTAGATCCGAAATTTCTAATTTTAAAAAGGATGTTCAGATAGATATTATACCTGCTTTTGTCCCTTTTTTAGAGGGAGAACGAAATTTCCTTGTTTTTACTCAACCTTTTCCAAATATTCAGTAAGTCCCTTTTTTTCAATTAAATCTATTAATCTTGCTTCAACAAATCGGTGTGCACCTTCAGTATAAGTTCCGGCAGTTACACAAATACCTTTACCTGCTTTAACTTCTTTAGTTTTGGAGTATAGATCTCTCAATGCAAACTCACCTACCTGACCGGTAGCTCTTATAAATCTAAATAGAATAACATCATCCCATTTTTTAGTATTTACTTCTGCAAGAATATCTGCATGTTGATCTTTTTGTACAGAAATATCTGTAATTTTAACTTTGGCCTGAGGATAAAAAACTACTGCAAGTTTTCTACAAAGGGTAACAAATTCCGATGCCGGAGAAATAAGATATGTTTGAAGATTTCTATTTTTGTTAAGCTCATCATATTTACTAATAAGAACCGGGACATCTTTATATCCCGGAATCCTGCTTTGAAGCTCTTTTAAAAGACCAAGGGCTTTACCTAAATCCTGTTTTTTTAAATAGGTAATTGCAAGATTGTATTGAATATCAGTTTTAATATCTTTTGATATTGCTTCATGACGTAATCCTATCTCAAAATCCATTATAGCTTTATCTGTTTGATTTAGTTTCAAGTTGATAGAACCTGCAAACCTGGCTGCATGAGGGCCCATTACAGGATCCGGTCTAAGATGGGAAAAGATTCTTAGGGCTTGTTCCTGTTGTCCAAGAGAATTGTACGCCTGGGCTAGAATAAAAAGTGATTCTTTGTCATCAGGTTCGAAATCGATTGTTTTCCTTAAAAGAAGAGCTGCTTCTTTCATCCTTTTTAAGTAAAATAAAGAATGTCCCAAATACCGTGTACATAAATTATGATCAGGTTTAATTTTTCTGGCTTTTAACAGGAGTGATGCAGCTTTTTCATACGATTTTTGCTTAAATAAAAGGTAGCCGAGATTATAGTCAACTTCAAATATATCCTGCTTCATCCCTCTGCATATCATCAAAGCTTTAAATGCTTCATTAAATCGTTTTAATTCCATTGCACTTAAAGCAAATTTCAAGGTGACATCAAATTCATCAATTTCTTTTTGAGTTGCACAGAGATCAATAAGAATTTCATAGTTTCGAAGCGCTTTATCGTATTTCCCTTCATCAAAATAAACTCCTGCCAAAACAGTCAGAGCTTCAGAATCTTTGGGATTTTGAGCTAGTTTACGGTTTGCATCTTTTTCTAATAATGCATTACTTTTAGTTTTTACTCGTTTTGTCCTCTTTTTTGAATCATTCTTATGTTTTTTTGATGTTATGACGAAGAGTACAATAATAACAAATAACCCTAGAATGATAGGCAAAAGGAAGATATAATTATTCTGCATGAATATATTATGCTTGTGTGATAGCTTGAAGTCAAGGATATAGAAAAAATTCTTGACAATTGGTATAGACGGTTTTAGTCTGAAACAAGGAAGGTTTAATGTGAAAAATCCTATTATTGGTATAAAAATTGCTGACGGTTCCTACTTCCCTATTATGGAGGAAGGTAGTTCAAAAAGAAAACGTTTGGTATTAACCACTGTAAATGATAATCAGGAAAGTGTTCAGATAGACCTTTATAAAGGTAATGGTGAGGAACTCTCAGATGCTGTTTATGTAGGCAGCCTGCTTATAGAAAATATTGCCCAGGCACCGAAAGAATCATCCGAGATAGAACTTAAACTTGGTTTTGATAATGACGGAACTTTGAATGCTGAAGCTGGTGATCCGGGATCCGGTCAGTATGAATCACTTAGTATAAGTATGGAAACTCTTGGTGAATCCTCAATGTATGATACTCCGGAGTTTTCCCTTGATGATGAGATGGAAGATCTTCAGATAGATGATGTAGATATGGATCTTAGTCTGGATGAATTATCTCTGGATGATGAGCTGGAAGATATTCAGCTAGACGATTTTGATAGTTTGGAAGAAGAAATACCGGTNCCTGATTCCCTGGTTCCTGAGCTTGTCGAAGGAGTCGAAGGGGATAATGAGCTGGAAGACTTTCAGATTGATACTTTAGAGAATGATGATCTTGATCTTGACAGTGAGGATTTATCCCTTGATGATGAAGATTTTGATTTTGATGATATGGAAGAAGAAATGCCGGTCCCTGAGCTTGTCGAAGGGGAAGCAGAAGATTTTGAAATGGAATTTGATAATTCTGAACTTCCTGCTGAAGAACATGAAGATTTGATTGAAGATGAAGATGAATATACCCCTGGTCTTTTATCAGAATCAGAAATGGTGCATCGTGAGGAAAAGAAAAGTGGGAATTTGTTTCTAATTATTCTTTTTGTTATAATAGCTATTGCAGCAATTGCTGGTATTTCGTATCTTCTTTTCCGTGGTCTTCAGGGAGAGGATGCACCTGTTTTGGAAGCAAAAAACAATACCCATTCGACTGGCTCAGGGACCGCCCATTCGACTGGCTCAGGGACCGCAGAAGAAACAGTATCTAAAGCAGAAGCACCTGAGGTTATTACTGAAGATACTGCTCCTCAAACAGAAAGTGCTAATGTGGAGAATCAAGCAGATGCGGCAACAACAGTACAAGAAATTACTCCGAAAGAAAGTACTAAATTCCTGGATACTACAGGAGTTTGGTATAAAATTAGATGGGGCGATACTCTCTGGGGTATCTCCTATTCATTTTATGATTCTCCCAAAGATTATAATGAAATTGTTAAAGAAAACAAAATTAAAAATCCAGATATTATTTTTGCAGAAACTGAAATTTTTATACCTTCCAAATAATAAATTTAGAATTTTTATTCTACTTATTTTTATAACCTTTCCTATATATTCTTATGAGTTAACTGAAGCTGATACATTATATTTTTATACTATATCCAAAAATAATCTTGATAATAAAGAAATAATAAATAATTTAACCCAAAGTGCTCTTTATGGTAGTAATGCTATTCGTTTACAGTCTGCTCTTACACTTTCCAGACTAGGATTAAATGAATTTGAAGATTATAGGATGGTGTCTGAGGTCTGTACCTCTCTGCTGGACGATGGTTTTATCGACTTAGTTCTTTTGGAAAATCTGTTTGAGTCTTATTACCTCCAGGATAACCAGGAGAGATTTGTATTTATAGTAAATAAGTATTTATCAAAAGATTATGTGGAATTTTCTCCAAAAATTGAGTATTACAATTTTATTTCCAAACTTTATGAAAATCATCATTCTACAACAGAATATTTTAGAGAATTACTTATTAGAAGTAATACTTCAGAATTAATTATTGATGCTTATTCCCAGGTTAAGGAAATGGGAATAAAATTATCCCCTTCTTTAATTCTTTTAGCAGACTTTAAAACTCAGGTGTTTAATAAAGAATATTATTCAGCAAATAGTACAATGATAAGAATTCTAACTAAGCAAAAAGAGATTATACATAATACTCTAAATAGTGGGTATATCGTAGATAATGTTACCCTTACACCAGTAATTCTGGATGAAATGTACAAAACTGCCAGTGCTTCGGGGCGAATAAGTGGTTATCTTCAAATACTGGAAGAACTTTTATTATTACCTGAAATTTATGGATATGAACCAGGGGAAGTTTATTCTTATGAGTTTATTGCCGGACTTTATGAATCAATAGGATATTTAAAAAGGAGGAATGGAGATTTTTCCGGAGCTGCAGAGATGTTCCTGAAAGGACTGCCATTTTCATCTGGTATAAAGTATGAAAAGATGCTTTGGTATTGGTATAACAGTCTGATTCGGTATTCTCCTGAAATTGCTGTTGGTCAAATTAGTTTATTAACGGAAAACTGGAATGATCCGGAATACTTTGCTGATGTCCTTTCAGAATTATCAACATATTTTGTACAACAGAATCAATGGAAAAATATAAAGAAGATTCTGGAGATTATTGAATTGTCCGGACCTTCTGATTCAATTACAAAGTATGCCTATCTTACAGCCCGGGCAGGGATGGAGTCTTATATTGATATAGATCAGATAGAGATAAATCGTTTGATGACATTATCTTATAATAGTGGATTCGGGATTGCTTCAGGGCTTTATTATAGAATACTTGCAGGAAATTATCTTAAGATTTTTGATATAAGACAACTCCCCTGGATGTTTAATAGCACTGTAAGCAGTAATCCCATACCATTATCTGCAGGAGAGGATGGAAGTTCAGAACTTGTTTTTGGGCTTCTTGAGTATGATTGTTCTATAGATGCATATAATTATATTATGAATAATCCCTTTTCTGAATTTGACTTAGTCCGGAGAACAGCAGCTGAACTGTCAGTAAATAATAATTTTGCTAAATCCATTCGTTTATTAAATAAATATTGTCAAATAGATGGATTTAATCTAAATATTTCTGATCTTAAATTTATATATCCGGATGCTTATAGCAATGAGATATTATTAATTTCTAAAAAAGAAGAAATTGAGTGGTATGTTTTTACTGCCCTTGTAAGGGAAGAATCACATTTTCAGGATAAAGTTGTGTCATCTGCAGGCGCTGTAGGACTGAGTCAGTTAATGCCTGCTACTGCTGCAGATGTTGCAGATAGATTACGTATTTCAAACTATAATTTAAAGAATCCTCAGACTAATTTAATGTTTGGAGGATGGTATCTGGGGAATTTGATAAATAGGACAGATGTATTAAGTGATGCATTATTTGCTTATAATGGAGGATTAACCAGAGTCAGACGCTGGAGAGAAGAATATTCAAACTTACCTGATGATCTTTTTCTTGAAGCTGTTCCCTATAAAGAGACAAGTCATTATGGAAGGAAACTCCTTGTTTCATCTGTAATTTATGGTTATCTTTACGGGGGAATACAACCTGATAATATAATAAATCTTTTTTACAGGAATTAATTAATGACATTTATTCAATCTATATTGCTTGGAGCACTTCAAGGATTCACAGAGTTCCTCCCTGTTTCAAGTTCCGGTCATCTTGCAGTAGTGGAATCTTTTATGAAACTTGAGGATGTCCCGGTTTTATTTGATATACTTCTCCATATTGCTACCCTTTTAGTAGTAATAATAGTTTTTAGAAAAAGATTATTAGGAGTTATTATTTCTTTATTTAAAAGAAATAATATAAATAATGAAGATAAGGCCAATAGAAAACTTTTTCTTATGATTCTGGTATCTACATTTTTTACAGGAATTATTGGACTCGGCCTTAATGGGCTTGGAGTGGAAAACTATCTTTTTGTCATATATATTTTATTTATTACAACAGGTTTTATTCTAATAGGAAGCAAGTTCTGGGGTGGAAAGATAGATTACAGCAATTTGGGTCTTAAACAGGGTGTAATAACCGGAATAAGCCAGGGCCTGGGAGTCCTTCCTGGAATTTCCAGGTCAGGTATAACTATTTCAGCAGCTCTTCTTTCGGGGATGAGTAGAGAAAAGGCAGGGGAGTATTCATTTCTTATCTCTTTGCCTGCAATTTTAGGTGCTTTTATTCTTGAATTTAAGGATGCAGAAGGGTTAATGGATATGGTAGATCCCATAATAATTGGAGTTGGTATGCTGGCAGCTTTTATTGTAGGTTTGCTCAGCCTTAAGATATTATTAAAGCTTATTAAAAACGGGAATTTATATTTTTTTAGTTTCTATTTAATACCCTTAGGAATAATAGGTTTGATATTTTTCAGGTAGATATCCTACCTCCTTTAACATTCATTTTTTTTTTAAAGAATCCGATAACTAAATAAGGGAGTCTCATGCAAAAAGGTCGATTATCTTATTATTCATCAGCTGTACTTGGGCTATTGGGAGCTTTCTTGCTGCTTTCTTTGATTTTAAGTTTTTATGGAATAGGGAATCCTCCTGGTGATTTTCTTAAAGGAAGTTTTACTTATAGCTCCTTTTTTATCCCTGTATATATTTTTACTGCAGCAGTCTTGTCATATAAAGAGAAATTCAAGCGTAAATGGATATTCCTTCTTACACTTACAATACTCCCGTTTTTAACATTAGTTTTATTTCTAAAAGTATATTTTGAAATTGATAATTCAATACCTGTTAATTTCATGGTTAATCTTCTGGGTAGAAAAGAAGGTTCATTTCTACTTTTTCTTCTGTTTTTAGTAGAAATACTTTTGATATATGTTTTAAGTATAAGAATGTCATCTTCTGCTAATATTGTAGCTCCAGGTAATTCTGTAGAAAGTTTGTCAGGGGAAATACAGGAATCAACAGATAACCCTTCCGGTAGATCTATTTTACAACCTGGAATATCTGCAGAACTTCTTGGAACAAGTTCCAGCAATGATTATGAAGAAATTAAAAGAGATTTTAAGCCGAGAATTTTTCAAGCTCCGGATAATATTGATGTAGATCTCCCTGAACTTCCTTCCCTTGATAAGTTGAAATCTCTGGAAACTGAAAAAGATTTATCTATTGACTATGGGGATGATGATATAGAGCTATTGGAAGAATATAATGACCCTGAGGAGGAAGTATTTTCTGAAATTGGAGAAGATCATCTTATAAACATAGATTCTTCAGATAGTATAATAGATACAGATGTTTCCGTTAATGATTTCAAACAGGAAGATAGAAGTAAACCAAAGGTTCAGAAAAAATTTACATATGCAAACTATAGTGTCCCTTCAGAAAATATACTTAATGATTATGCTGGTGGTCACTATTGGGTTATAGATGATGCTACCAGGTTAGCTGCAGAAGTCCTAAGGGAAACATTGGAAGAGTTTAAGATTAAAGCAGAGGTTACTGGAATAAAAAAAGGTCCTGTAATTACAATGTTTGAAATTCTGCCGGCTCCAGGGGTTAAATTATCCAAAATTGCCAACCTGGCAGATAATATTGCAATGCGCCTTGCTGCTTCCAGGGTTAGAATCGTTGCTCCTATTCCAGGAAAACATGCAGTTGGAATAGAAATTCCAAACAAAGAAAGAGCTATAGTTTCCTTTAAAGAGATGCTTAATGATGATAAGTTTAAGGATCCTAAGAATGAGATACCAGTTGCTATTGGTAAGGATATTACAGGAAATACGCAGATAATAGATCTTGTGAAAACACCTCACTTATTAATTGCCGGAGCTACTGGTTCAGGTAAATCAGTTTGTGTTAATGCACTTATTTGCTCAATTCTTTATAAACGAAATCCGGATCAGGTCAGGCTGCTATTAATTGATCCAAAAATTGTGGAACTTAAACTTTATAACGGTATACCTCATTTGCTTACTCCTGTAATAACCGAACCTAAACGTGCTTTTCAGGCTCTTCAGTACTGTATTTACATAATGGAACAGCGCTATGCTTTACTGGATGGTATGGGTGTAAGAGATATAAGATCCTATAATAAAAAAATTATTCGAAACAGAATTGCAACAAAAAAACTGCCATATATTGTAGTGGTAGTAGATGAGTTTGCAGATCTTATTGCAACATCCGGAAAAGAGCTTGAATCAATACTTGCCCGTCTTGCAGCTATGGCCAGGGCTGTTGGTATTCACCTTGTCCTGGCAACTCAAAGACCATCTATAGATGTAATTACAGGTCTTATTAAGGCAAATATTCCAAGCCGGATTGCTTTTATGGTATCCAATAAAATTGATTCCAGAATAATTCTGGATACAGCTGGAGCCGACAAGCTGCTGGGTCAGGGAGATATGCTTTTCTCTTCTGCCTGGGATCCATCATTAACAAGAATTCAGGGAGCCTTTCTCTCAGATACTGAAGTTGAATCTGTAACAGAATATGTCAAATCTCTGGGTGAACCGGATTATATCGATGATGAAATTTTCTATGATGATGACGATGAGGATACAGTAGATACAGGAAGTTATACCACCAATGATCCTTTAATGGATAAAGCTATAGAAACTGTTGTTACGGCAGGTAAAGCTTCTGCCTCTTATCTTCAGCGTCGACTGCAAATTGGTTATAACCGGGCTGCCAGAATAGTGGAAGAGATGGAAGCCAGGGGTATAGTTGGACCTCCTAATGGAAGTAAGCCCAGGGAGATTCTTCATGTCCCTGATCGGATTCGGGATACTGAATCTGAAAATATTTAGAATCATTTTTAAGCTATTTTTCTAAATGAAGTAACAAAATATAATCAATAAGGCTTCTTCAGAATTAAAAAAACAAGTATAATCAGTTGCAGAAGATCATTGAAAACTATTAGAAGTCTCTGTTTACTATAATAAAATCAGGATAAAATTAAGGACAATTTTCTTGAAAAATACAACTAAATTTCTGGTTTCTTATGCTAGCTAAGCCAACTCTCCCATGGCCAACTCTTATACTCCCCCTAACCATAATGCTTATAGGTCAAATTTTTGCAAAGCTGTCTGGAAACTATATTTCATCCGGCAGAAGTATTATAAATATCTATTCACTAATAAGTTATATTTGCTTAATAAGCAGGGGTTTTCTATGGATTTTTATTATACGTAGAATGAGACTGGTATTTGCATATCCGGTAATGAGTATAAATTATATTTTAGTACTTCTTGTTTCGTACTTTGTTTTTCATGAAGAAATATTAAGTACAAATTTAATTGGAGCCGGATTAATAAGTTTAGGTGTAATTTTAATAGGTCTTGGAGAAA
>JGI24023J19991_10000688_pt1 | contig 26410 bp, 36 predicted proteins | sample Cruoilmetagenom1_FD_19991 | JGI IMG/M metagenome (IMG submission 19991) | reverse complement strand
TACAAGATATCGAGGAAGGCGGGATATGGCGTCGCAGTGTCGACGGGATTAAACTCTGGTTTAAATAGTCTCGCCGTTCATCATCATGGCTAATCGTGTTCGTTGCTAAACGCACTATCTAAAAACATTTGAGGAACAATAACAATGACGTGGCTTGCTAATAGCGCTGTCAATTCAGGTATGCCTGCCCAAGTACCCACGGGTTTCAGTACAAGCGCTAACCTCCATACACCTGGCATTTTTCCATCATGATTTTCCTCAATGGAAAAATGCTTCCTATCGAGGAAGCCAACATCTCCGTGCTTGATCGCGGCTTTCTCCTGGGTGACGGGGTCTATGAGGTTATTCCTGCCTACGGCGGAGAGTTATTTCGCCTGGAACAACACCTGCAACGTTTGCAGCGCAGCCTGGATAACATCCGCATAGAAAACCCATACTCTCCAGCCGAATGGGAAAAAATACTCATCGAGCTGGTAAAACAAAGCGATGATCCAGATCAATCCGTCTACCTGCAAGTGACCCGCGGTGTCGCTGCCAAACGCGACCATGTCTTTCCCGACACAGTAATACCCACCGTGTTCGCCATGTGCAATCCGATCCCGACCCTGTCTGATGACACATTAAACCAGGGAGTAGCTGCAATAACCCTGGATGATATCCGCTGGAAACGCTGCGATATCAAGGCAATCACCCTGTTAGCGAATGTGATGTTACGCCAGCAAGCACTCGATGAAGGCGCAGCCGAAGCCATCCTGATCAGCGACGGCTACGCCCTGGAAGGCGCTGCCAGTAACCTGTTCATTATCAAGGCGGGCACTATCATCACGCCTCCCGAGGATAACCAACTACTGTCAGGGGTCACTCGCGACCTGGTACTGGAGTTAGCAAAACAGCATGGCATTGATTATGAGGAACGCACCATCAAAAGAGAGGAACTGGAACAGGCGGACGAAATCTGGTTAACCAGCTCGACCAAGGAAATACTGCCTGTCACCATACTCGACCAAACGACTGTCAGCAATGGCAAACCGGGCCCTGCCTGGCAGAAAATGATTGAATTATATAGAGATTATAAACAGCATTTACGCGCAGGCCAGCACGTTTAAAAGACTTGAAAGGACCCTGGCAAGGCCGCCATATTTGCAAAACAGTCTGTTATAATGGGAGCATGACACATTCCGACGAATCACTGATTGAATATCCCTGCGACTTTCCCATCAAGGCCATGGGCTTGTCTACGGATGATATAGAAACCATATTCAGCGACATCGTCCGCCGCCATCTGCCCCATCAGACCCGCTTCGAGAGCAAATGCAAAAACAGCAGCAACGGCAAATACATATCCATCACCCTCGCCCTCGAAGCGCAGAACAGGGAACAACTGGATGCCGTCTATCGCGAGCTCAGTGCGCATGACAAGATACTCATGACCTTGTAGTCACCGCCCTTTTCCCCCGCACAACACATCATGTCGATACTTATACGCAACCTCGGTCAGCAAGCCTACGAACCCATATGGAAACAGATGCAGGCCATGACGCTCGCACGCGATGAACGCACTAGTGATGAAATCTGGTTACTACAACATCCACCGGTGTACACCCTGGGCCTGAATGGCAAACGTGAGCATTTGATCCGCAATAATGATATCCCGGTTATCCCTGTCGACCGTGGCGGCCAGGTCACCTATCACGGCCCGGGCCAGACTGTCGTCTATCTGTTGTGCGATATTCAGCGACTCGGGCTCGGTGCCAATGATTTTGTCAGACGACTGGAACAAAGCCTGATCGATCTATTAAATGACTATCACATCCAGACACATCGAATACCAGGCGCCCCCGGCGTGTATGTCGATGGCAGAAAAATAGCCGCGCTAGGCCTAAGGATAAAGCGTGGCCGCAGTTACCATGGGCTCAGCCTCAATATTGATATGGACCTGTCTCCATTCCATGATATCAACCCTTGTGGTTACCCTGAGCTAGAGGTCACCCAGCTGAGAGACCTTGGTGTTCATGAGGATATGGAGTCCATCAATCAACAGTTAATTAAACACCTGCAATTCAATCTGGGATATAATTCAGAGCAGATACAGGATACGAGATAAAAGATACAAGACATGACTGAGCATTCAACAAAGAATACGAAGGTAGCGGGTGTCCATGAACGCGGTGCAGACAAAGTCGCGCGCATCCCGATCAAGGTTGAACCCAGCATTTCCGTCATGCGTAAACCCAAGTGGATCCGAGCCAAATCCCCTGCCCATCCAGAAGTTCAACGCCTGAAAAAAATCCTGCGTGAACAGCGACTGCATACCGTCTGTGAAGAGGCCTCATGCCCAAATCTGGGAGAATGTTTTGGTCACGGCACGGCAACTTTCATGATCATGGGTGACATCTGTACCCGCCGCTGCCCGTTCTGTGATGTTGCCCACGGCAAACCCCTGGCCCTGGATCAGGAAGAACCCATTAATCTTGCCAACACTATCAAAGCCATGGGACTCCGTTATGTTGTCATCACCTCGGTCGACCGCGACGACCTGCGCGACGGTGGCGCCGGACACTTTGTTGAATGCATCAAACAAGTCCGCCTGCAAAACCCGGACATCAAGATAGAAATCCTGGTACCTGATTTTCGTGGACGTATGGACGTGGCTCTGGACATCATGAACCAACAGGCCCCGGACGTGTTTAACCACAACCTGGAAACCATCCCGCGCTTGTATAAAAAGGCCCGACCCGGTGCCGACTACCAATGGTCCCTCGACCTTATCAAGAATTTCAAACAACTCTATCCCGATGTGCCGACCAAATCCGGCCTGATGCTGGGCCTGGGTGAAACCCTGGAAGAAGTGCAGGCCGTCATGCAGGACCTGCGCGACCACCACTGCGACATGCTGACACTGGGTCAATACCTGCAACCCAGCCTGAACCACCTACCCATCGACCGTTTCGTTACCCCTGAAGAATTCGATCAGCTGGCAGAGATCGGCAAAGACATGGGATTCACCCAGGTCGCCAGTGGCCCGATGGTACGTTCCTCATACCATGCTGACCTGCAAGCCGCAGACATCATCAAACAAAAACAAGATTAACCTTTATATTGTTTACGAAGTGTCTTGCTGCAGACAAGGCAGTCATTGTCATGGCATGTAACCCAGAAGCAAGCTAGCAAAAAAACTGGTATTTGATAATACAACCAGATGTTTGACTGGTGCTGATCAACATTATTTCCTATTCAAACAACCAACCTGGAAAACCAGGCATGAATAAGAAGGCTTTGGAAGAACAGCACAGGAGCATCAAAACCACTCGAGGCAATGATCGATTCAATCTCATGTGGCGGGATGACGGCGACTTCCCGACCAAGCTTTTCGACTTCCTCAACGGGTATTTCAGCATACGTCATGGTTCGCACCCAAACCTCAAACAGCTTTATGTCAACAGCAGAGGACATATCAGAAGCCAGATCAGCACTCACCAACACCCCGTCGGGCTGAAGTCGTGCCGCGATTTGACGAAAAAAATTACAGCGCTCTTCAGTCTGCATAAAAAATTGAGAAACCAGAATACAGGTGGCCGCGTCAAAACCATCTGACGGTGACAGGGAATCAAGATAGCCCTCATGAAATGTACAACGTGATGCGATACCACACTCCTCGGCACGTTGACGACAGATATCCAGCATGGGTGCAGCCGGCTCAACAACGGTAAACTGCCACTGTGGAAATGCCCGCCCAAGGTCCAGCAACTCCTGACCAGTTCCAACGCCAATACACAAAACACGTGCATCAACAGGCAGTTCAGCAAGCACCATACGTATGAATAAATGAAGCGCCTCACGCATGGGCGCTAATTTAGCCAATCGTTTGTCGTGAGAAGTCGCGCGTTCCTTGTCAAAAACAATAGCTGATTTCGGGTCGTCCATGGTAATACTCCTTCTGGTAACTCATTATGAGTTCCTGATCATATGACTTTAAAATAGATACATTGTCATCCATTTTATTGCAGACAAATAAACGCTACATTAAAAATGTATTGATATCATACGCCCTTATCCGGCCAATGCCACGACGGCTCATCCAATAATCCCTGCCCCACGACTTGCGTTTGGCCAAGATTTTTTACCAGGTTTAGCGAGTTACATTCATCAGATTTCTCCAATGCTGCGATAAGCCTACTGGCATGAGACACGACCCAGACTTGAGTCGATCGTGATGCCCGGATGATGAGCCTGGCAAGTGCGGGTAGTAAATCGGGATGCAGGCTGGTTTCAGGCTCATTCAGCACCATCAGTGGCGGCGGTCTTGGCGTGAGCAGAGCTGCCACCCATAACAGGTAACGCAATGTACCATCCGATAACTCTAATCCGGATAAGGGCCGCAACAGACCTTCCTGATGTAATTCGACTGCAAAACGCCCATCCTCCTGAACCGTAATGTTGAGAGCCGCACCGGGAAATGCATCTGAAATGGCTTCATCGAGTGCTTCGTGATGACCAATCTCTATTATGGTTTGCAGTGCTGCAGCCAGGTCTCTCCCGTCATGATGGAGCACTGGAGTACGTGTACCTAACTGAGGCAATCTTGTTGGTGCTTCTGCATCTGTTCTAAAATGATCGTAGAACCTCCAGCCGCGTATATCTTCTCGCAACGTTACAACTTCCGGTGTCCTGTCTGGATCGGCCACTTGACTAAAAATACTGTCAAAATGATTGGTATGTTGCGCTATCACATCCCAATCACGATTATTTCGCACCTTAACCAGCGACCCCTCTCGATCGACCAACAGGCTGGCAGGCCGATAAGCGCTGCCGACCCAAATACACTCTCGCTTGATTTCGGGATCTAATGAAAATGCTGAACTGGAAGGTTTAGGCAAGCCCAGGGAAATGGAGTAGGAAAACTCATCCCCACTAAATCCCAAACGTAATCGTGATGCATGTTGTCTCGGTCCACCTTGTACTGGTACTTCCCCTTTACGCATTCTTGCGGATATCTTTTCAGGGCCGGCCCAGAAAGTCGAATCGAGCCCTCCTTCCTTAGCCAAGGCATTAACGACCCCACCCTGTGCCGTTTCTGCCAACAACCTTAATGCACGATACAAATTAGACTTACCACTGGCATTCGATCCAGTAATCACATTTAAAGAACCCAGTGGAATAACCAGATTAAGTAAAGACCTGTAGTTGCCTATTGCCAGGGTATTTATCATTCTAATTTACTCATCTAAAAAATACCTGGAATCATTAGTCATACTCAATCAATGCAATCGTGTTGCATATCATGTAGCACTTATCGCAGCTCGGATATCAATACATTCGTATCCACCCATCTCCAGCTCACGACAAATCCATGGCCGATTTTCATAAATCGTACACATCATGCTATTTCTGTCCAGGGCAGAGCACCAACCATCATCCAGGTGCGCCATGCTTCTCCCACCCCATTCATCGACCTGAATAAATCGATCCGGCACCCCGGTATTACTAATGAGCAACACTTCTAAACGGCAACAGCAGGCCTCGCAGTCATTACATGTCACCCCGGCATCTGACAGGACTGTCACGTCCGATGTCATAAATAACCTATCTGTATTGCTGAGGAATCCATTTAAATAACCTGATTTCTTAACACGCGATGATTATATACCTCATCCTATCCGTATAGCCAATATCGATATGTACATAGAACCACCGATATCCTTGAATACTGAGGTATTTTTCCTTACTGATTCAGGTGTAGCGCACGCCATCCTGTTACCGGAATGACGGGCTGACCTGATACATACCCCTGTCCTCCTCANCTATTCCAGTGATTCGGATATNGTGCTNCCCNTGATGAATTTTTTAATCGCATCCATTATGTTTCTTCCACATTGCCATGTTATGACCTTCAGGTATATTCTGACAGGGATCGCCTGAATGATAACCACGAAGCCGGTTATATTTCTGTATTTGCTGAGGTGTCAATACTTTAGGTGTCATCAGATGGGTGGCAAGATGTACATAGCGAAGCTTTTTATAAACCTCAGAAATAGAATCGAGCTGCTGATTTAAAAGTTCATTTGTCATGACACCATTGGCAAATGAGTCATTGAGTCTTTTTTCCATTTCAATCAGCTCGACACCTAACGGAACAGCCTTTAACTTCATGTCCTCAAACAAGGCCTGTATCTTTATTTCCTGCTCTTTAGTCAGCGAAATTTTATCCTTCATTTGCAAAACATGGGCCGGTCCTGGCACTCCATTAAGCTCAGCAGCTTTGGCTAAACCCCAACCTTTCCCTGCTTGAAGTTGTTGGATATCATCTATGGACAGACTTTTTATGATACGCCGCTCTTGACCTGCGTAGTCGGAGCGATGCGGTGAGCCTGCCATTACTATTGTTGAAATAGCGACAGATAATAGGGAAAGCGCAATAAAATGATAGCGTAACATACAGCGACCTCTGCATTAGATAAAGACAGTACCTTTATAGATCACTTGAACTGGCGAGACATATGATTACAATCATACAGACAACATAATTGTATTGTCCCTTCTAGTTATTAGCTTATCCTGCTCAAGTTGTCGGAGTAAACGGTAAAATGTCTCATGCGTCATTCCCAGTGTCTCTGCCAGGTCCTTGTAGGTGGATTTTATTTGCAACTCTCGATTTGAATCGACCATCAAGCGAAGGTATTGCACAAAACGCTCCTTGGGAGAACGAACCCCCCTCAGTTCTATGAGTAATCTGAGCCGCTGTATTTGCTTTGACAACACCTCGATAAAATCAAAAGCCAATGCGGTATCTGCCGAAAGGTAAGTTAAAACTGTCTCTTTATCATAAAAGAATACTTGCGCGCGGGAATCCGATTTCGCATGACAGTGATAATGACTCGAAAATAAAGACGCTTCTGCAAGACTGTCATTCGATTGGGCGATATACATAATAACAGTATTACCATCGACGGAATCCCTCAATAACTTGACGCAGCCTTTTTTAACTAAAAAAATACCCCTGGCAGTATTATTTTGCCTGAATAAATAATCACCCGAATTTAACTCAATAATGTCTGTTGGCCTTAATAAGCCGAGGAATTCTGCAATTGTATTCATTAATAACGCTCTCTCATCCAGGGACAGTCATTATATTAAAGTCGAAGTGATACTTGAATGATACTACTCGAACGCCACATATCATTACCCAGGTCGCTTGGGTGGCACATTACCATCAGGAAGATAAATTGATGGACCGCCTACCGAAGTGCCTGCTGCCAATTATCCAGCAGCTCCTCGCATATTGCCATGTATTTTATTTTCATCAATGGATATATAAACCAGCCAGCTATTCGATTACTAAATTCAAAATCAAACACCATGCGAATGACTGTTTGGTCATCAGCCTGCGCCTCAACTGACCATTTACCTTGCAGCCATTTAAACGGGAATGGATAATCTTTGGCCTGGGTTTGTATCTGAAACTGGTAGAATTCCCGNTCTTGCCAATGAGTACAGAGTTCCTGCCAACGTCCTTCTTTACTTGAACATTCTCTCACCATGCCGACACCATCTCCTGAAACTATCCGGGAAGTATCTATATTCGGTGCATAGCGCGCATAACCGTCCACGTCAGATACGACTTCCCACACTGAATCCAATGGCGCATTAACCGTACGCATTATGCTCAATGATTTCATCAGACATCAGCCTCCATTCGGTTATATTCTGAATTTCCCTGAATCAGTTCTTGCATGCCTTTTGTTTGAAAGTACGCACACAACCCGACCACTAAGGCCACACCAATAATTAACACAATACCTGTAGTGGACAGCCATGGTGCAAATATTATCAATAACACTGAGCCTATAATCCAACCAACATCCATAAACGTAATGATTTTCACCAAACGTAAATTAATACTGCGACGCTCACTAATGAATAGCAAAAAGACTGAAAATCCTAGCAATCCAACACCAAGTATAGTCAAATAGATAGAATCAAAACCACCCATCACTTCAGCAATCGGTTGACTAAACAACAAAATATCGATTGCAATAAGTAAGGAAAATAACGCATTCGCTCGTAGTGCCTGTTTAAGAAGCCTATAAGCCATCATTACTTACTCCGAAATCCCTAAAGATAATAAGAGCATGGCATAATGCGTGGTAGAAACAATTACCTCGGAGGTAATGTTTAAGCGGCGATTAAGATGTCATACTCTATCGAAAAAATAAGGGAGTATAAAGACTATGCAAGGTTTTGGTGAATTGATCAGACAATGGCGGAAATCCAGAGGGCTCAGTCAACTAGAGTTAGGCCTTGCTGCAAGCGTATCCAGTAAGCACGTCAGTTTCCTGGAAACGGGTCGCGCGCAACCCAGCCGTGAAATGGTCATTTTACTATCTCACACGCTGGACATCCCTCTCAGTGAGCGCAATGTATTGCTTTCACTTGCAGGATTTTCTGAAGCCTACAGTCGAATGCACATTGAACAGCCAGAAATGAAACCCGTATACGATGCCTTAACTATCATCATGGACAACCATGCACCCTATCCTGCCCTGGTACTGGATTGGGACTGGAATATCGTTATGACAAACGAACCATACCAGAAGTTGACTCAGCTTATTATTAATGCGCAAGCTTTTTTCCCCAAAACAAAAAACGTCCTGGAATTATTATTTGATCCGAACGGCTACCGCCCTTTTGTAGAAAACTGGGAAGAAGTGGCCTTTCTGTTAATTCAACGAATTCAGCGTGAACGCATGATCCACCAGGACCGCCGATCTGACCTACTAGAAAGACTAATGAAATATCCAGACATACCCAAAAAATGGAACATGCATCAATATGATACACACACAGAGCCTATGATACACATGGTGCTGGCAATGGGTGACTTACGCCTGAAACTTTTTTCCACACTGGCCTCCTTTGGAACAGCCATTGATGTGACCATGCAAGAACTGATTATCGAACAGTATTTTCCTGTTGATGACACCACCAGGTCATTCTTCAAAAATACAGTTAGTTGACACGGAAATACTAAACCGAATGCTTCATTTTGCTTTATACGCAGTTGAATTAAGATTGTCTCCTTCAAACACTTACAATGTATATGCACAAGCAAACTGACTGCAAACAAGAATTCGCCCATGCTGGTTCGCTTGTTATGTGTCTTAGTAGTTCATACCTGTCCTGCGGCTTTAATAAAATATTTTTTCCACTGATTTCTATTTTTAACACTCGGGTTTTCAAAAAGAACATATATCCTTTTTTTACATGTCCTTTAGGAAAATACTTTAGTGGTTTTGCTTTTCCACTGTTTATCAGTTTATTTACTTCAGGCTCAGACAGCTTGAATGCCAGACCAGCAGGCGACCATGAGGCACAAATTTTTTCATTTACATATAATGCTGCACCCCCAAAGAAATGTTTTATTTCAATAGGTAACGAAACTTCACCCTCTATATTCAATTCATCGATTATGCTAGATAATTTTTCGAAGTATTCCTTTGCCATATTATTCCTTATAAATAACGCCCGGGTCACATGCCGATGTTAAAAGTATCCTGCATAAATCGCCTTTTGAATTCTAAATATACCTCAAAATATAGATATTGAATGATCTATTATCTTATCAAGTACATTCCTTTTAATGCCATTTCTTGCCATGACAGCCAAACCAAATTGCAGTGTTAACAGGGTGTTCGCAAGGACTTCCGGTGAAGACGTAGTCGATAAATGGCCTTGTTGTGCTTCTTTTTCAAAGAAGCCAACTAAGGCATTTGTTGTCGCATCGTTTATTTCCGTTATCGTCCTCAATGCATTTGATGGTAAACAATGACCTCGCGCTTCGCAGGTACTCGTGGTCATAAAACAGCCACCTGGTAACGTTGGGTCTGTTAACATTTTAGCCAATGATTTTAAGTAGTTCTGCAGACGTTTTTTCAAGTGTGCATTTGGTACAAATAGTTGACTGACATGAGGGGTGCCGTGTTTTTTAACATATTGATTTAAGGCGCTAATAAATAATGCTTCTTTATTACCAAAGGCAGCATACAGGCTGGGTTTGTTAATACCCATAATAGCGGTGAGATCGCTAAGAGACGTGCCGTTATAGCCATCTCGCCAAAATAACTCCATCGCACGGTCCAGAGCATCCTCTTTATCAAATTCACGTTGACGCCCGGCTCCCATCTCTCACCTCAATAGATTATTAAAATCACTCTTGACATTATATACCTTACGGTACAGAATTCAATTATGTACCATATGGTACACATTAGACACTTCACAATTTCAGGAGCAAAGACAATGAGTAGATTAAACGGTAAAACCGCAGTGATTACTGGCGGCAACAGCGGCATAGGCTATGCGACCGCCAAAAAATTCAAAGACTTGGGTGCAAATGTAATCATTACGGGCCGTAATCCACAGGCAGTTGAAAATGCGGCGAACGAGCTTGGAGTCATAGGATTTGTTGCCGATCAGGCAAATCTCGGCGACATCGACACATTGGTAGGCGAGGTAAAAAACAAGTTTAGTCAAGTTGATATTCTTTTTATCAATGCAGGGGTGGCTGCGTTTGCCCCGGTTGATCATCTCACAGAAGAACAATTCGACACTACGATGAATATTAATTTCAAAGGCGCATTCTTCACACTGCAACGATTTCTACCGATTCTGTCGGAGGGCGCTTCAGTGATTAACTTATCTTCGATCAACGCCTATACCGGAATGCCCAATACAGCGGTTTATGCAGCAAGCAAAGCCGCTCTGAACTCATTAACACGCACTGCAGCCTATGAATTGGCACCACGAAAAATCAGGGTTAATTCTGTGAATCCGGGACCAGTCAATACAGCCATTTTTGGAAAACTTGGCATGCCTGCCGATGTAATAAATGAATTTGCATCAGCAATGCAGGACCGAATTCCCATGAAACGCTTTGGTGATCCGGAAGAAGTAGCTAATCTGGTTGCGTTTCTTGCGTCAGATGATGCCAGCTTTATGACGGGTGCGGAATACAATATCGATGGTGGAATAAATGTAAACCCGGTTCTTCAGTAGAAGAAATACAGGGTAAAAATGACCTCCTATTTTTTAAACGACTAATCCAGGTGAGAAGATAATGAAAGAATTCTGGAATGAACGTTATTCAAGTGGCGATTTTGCGTATGGTAAAGCACCCAATGAATTCCTTGTCGCTGAATGTCATCGCATCAAACCCGGGAGGGTATTATGCCTGGCAGAAGGTGAAGGCAGAAACGCATCCTTTTTGGCCACACAGGGGTTCACCGTAACAGCTGTGGATCAGTCCAGACAGGGCCTGGAAAAAACCAAAAGCCTCGGTAGTGAACTTGGGGTTGAGATAAGCACTATCGAGGCTGATTTGGCGAATTTTGAAATTGCACCCTTATATTGGGATGCTATCGTTTCAATATCTGCGCATTTACCACCTGCAATACGAAAAAATATTCATCATCAAGTAGTCAGTGGGTTAAAGCCGGGCGGTATAGTGATACTTGAAGCATACACACAAAAACAACTTGAAATGCCAGGTATCGGTGGACCACCAACACATCAGAAAGAGATGTTTATGTCTTTAGCGGAGCTTGAGAACGAACTAGAAGGTCTGGAGTTTATTATCGGCAAAGAAACACAACGAAATTTCGATGAGGGTATCTATCATCAAGGCCTAAGCGCGGTAGTGCAAATAGTTGCACAACGTACTACATAACAAACATTACGGCATACAAGCACTTAATGCGAAGATATACCTAGTATATTTCTAAGTATCAATAACGAAGAATAACACATTTCATTAAAGCACAGGTGGATAACATGGCAAATATTTTAGTCATTAATTCTAGTATACGTTTTGAAGACTCGTTATCGCGCGAGTTAACAGGCATTTTAGCTGGCAGAATTAAGGGGGATAGAAATGAGATTATCCACCGAGATCTGACTAGCAATATTCATTTTATTAGTGAACAGTCATTTAACTCTGCTGGAAAGCTATTGGAAGAGCGAACCCCTGAAGAGAATAATTCTGCATTGCTATCAGATTCATTAATAGAAGAACTTGAGTCAGCTGACTATCTTATCATTGGCGCACCAATGTATAACTTTGGACCTCCTGCCAGCTTAAAGGCATGGGCCGACTTGGTAGCCAGAGCAAAAAGAACATTTGCACACACTGAAAATGGCTCGGTAGGACTCCTCAAGAATAAAAAGGCCATCATCATCGCCGTCAGTGGCGGAACCGGTGTAAATAGCGACATTGACTTCATGACACCCTGGCTGCAATATTTCCTGACGTTTATAGGCATTAAGGATATTGAGATTATCTCGGTCGATGGCATTTATGGATATAATGGCGAAGAAAAAATAAAATTAGCTAAAGAAAGAATTCACAGCTGGGGGCCATATCAATAAATTAACAGATACTGTTTTTTTAGCAGCGTCCAAACATACAAACACGAAGGGTTGAAAGGCTATTATTACATCCCGCTAATATTGTCTAAAAATCTTATATAAAAAATCCCATATTTTACTAAATATATTGATTAAAATATTTTCCATCATAAAAAAACCTAAAACCGCCATTAATACAGTAAAGTACAGTACTATCTTAAAAGAGCCATTACTGATATCTAATAGCATTCCGTGGCTCAGAAACAGTACCAGACACCAGACAATGACACCTGTAATAAAGGCAATAAGGCCAGATAAAAATGCAATGGCAAATCTGTCAATTAATGCATGCTTATCATTACGTTTATTCACTAGTAAATTTTAATAATGTATTTAATTTTCATTATCTCTCATATTTTGAGATAGTTGTTGTAGCCTTAACTGCTGGCTCAAAGTATTTTTTTCGAACCTCCAGGTATTCTTCATTGGCAAAAAATGCATTCATTGAATCTTCGTTGTCAAAGAAAATTGTGAAGACGCGATTAATCGGGGCTTCAACTTCAGTTTTCAGGACCTCGGAAACCTTGAAGTCATACCCAAACCCCCCACCATAAGATTGTAATATTGGCAACATTCCCTCACGGTATTTTTGATATAATTTATCGTCAGTAACGAATAATCCGACTAATCTTTCTATTGCCATTACATCTCCTGATGATGTTTATCTAAAACTTAAATTGTCTTTACTTAATTGTTTAGCGCCCATTTTTAAGACTCAATCAGCATGACAACACTACCGAAGCAGCAAAACATATCGCATTTAACATGGCATTAATGATTTCCGTGGTGACCCTTGCCTAGTTAAATAAAATACCATATAAATTGAACTTTAAGATGCTCAACCTTATCATGCCGTTTCTTATATACAACGGCTGCTTATGTCTTTTACGCATTTATACGAGCCGTAACTTTCTCCATGACTTCCAATGGTGGAACAACACCTCCTTTACTTACAATAACTCCCAGGGAAGTTCCCTCTGCAATAACCCTGTCATCCACTACGAAAGTATGTAGCATTTTAAATGACTTATCATCCCAACCGACAACTTCCATTTTAATGGTATACTTTTGAAATATCGTTAATGCCTTTTTATATTTCATAGTATGCTCTGATATTACAGGGATCCACTTTTCTTTTATCATTGTTTTAGCTAAACCTGTTCTAATAAACATATCCACTCTTGTTAAGTCACATATTGTTAAATATCTACCATTGTTCATATGTAAATTAATATCAATATCATTTGGAAGGACTCTTAAGCACAACGAATTGATAGGTTTTTCAATTGGGAGTCTTGGCTTGAAAAATGATTTCATTAGTAAAACCATCATCCTGAATATTAAATTCATAGCTACTACCTTATAGTTTCACACAACTTTAGAGCTAACAATATCGTAAGAAATGAACTTTCGCTCCATGAGTCCATATTTTTTCGCAATAGAACGCCACGGCTCTATGTACGGTGCATTAAGATGTCGTGTAAGACTCTCACGGTCTGGCCACAACTCTGAAAAACAAATTAACCCAGGGTCAAACAGGTCTTCTGCAACATCGTAGGCAATACATCCATCGTTTTTGTAGGTGCGACAACTAATGTTTACACAAGCAGCCACGGCATGTTGATGGATGATATTTTCCGACTCCCAGACCGAAATAACCCTATTCAATTAGCAGCATCGATAGCAACCCGAATTATTTCACCTTTAGTATCGCGGTCAAAATTATCAGCCCTGAATACAGAGTTGTCTACCCAGTTGAATGCCGTGACGCATTTTGATGCTCGAATACATTTACCTTACTATGTTTTTCATATCTATGGTCGTTGATTCCTAACTGGTTTTACCTCTGGCAGCATTTACCCAGTGCATCAAAGCATATGCGCCAAGGGAGCAGCATCGGCACTTTCCTCTGGTAATCTTGGTAAACCACACCAAAACTAACGACGAGATCACGTTCCTCTAACACTGTACCTACTACTATCCAAATAGACCAAAAGCTATTAAATAGCAATCGATCCAGTGATACATCAGGACATGACCAAATCATCATCAACATAAAAAAATAGAATGGATGTCGAACATAGCGATAGGGGCCACGAACAGTGAACGGCATCACAGGTAATTGTTTGTGATGTATTTGAGCCAGTATTTGATTCTTACCAAAAATGTCAAAGGAATGTAATGAGCGCGCACTCCATAAAAGTCCGACGAATGAAAGAATAAAGCTCATCTGTAATATCAGACGAGAAACACCGTCAAAAACCACAATGCTACTCTCTGAGTCTTGCCAGAAAATCACCAACAACAATAAGGCAATACCGGAAGAAATCGCAAAAAATGCCCCATGGTAGTGTGGCGGAATAAAATTATCGATCCCCCGACGGAACGACTCTCTAATCATGCTGCTATGTTGAATAAAAAAGACTAAACAGAGAAAAAAATCCAACCACAATGCTTCGGTTATATCCATGCCAAGATTCACAATATTCAGTGAGCCTGCGTATAAGAACGTCATAAATATAACCAGCGACCCTCCCCCAATAAGGATGGAAAACCCAACAATTAAATACCCAATAATGCTGTATGTGTGGTTCTTCATATTGTTCCAATCTCAACCTTCGGCTGTAGGGATAGCTTGAAGCATGAGGGGCTTACGCATTTTCACGCATTCCAGTAAGCGATAGCGAACGACTCAATACGTTTGTTATACATGACGCTTCTGCGCTCGCAAGACAACAAATGAACCTTCTCCAAAACCCTGCTTTACTTCTGGCGTATAATTTTCATTAATATCACCAGGTAAAATTGCCTGAACATATTTAAAGTTACTGAATCCTGTCTTTTCTAATTCCCTCTGTATTTCCATAACTGAATGAAAGTTGGCATTTTTATAGAACTTACTATCACTTTTCTTTTCTTCGTATATTTTACCTAGCCTACTATCTTTATCTATTAAACCAACAATTATGTATCCTTCCCCTTTAAGCACCCTATACACTTCTTTAAATGCTAATTCAGGTGCTTCAAGAAAACAAACAGTAGTTACCAGAAGTGCGAAATCATAAAAACTATCCCGAACAGGAAGAGACTCTGCTGTGCCAGCTATAATATTAACTCCACGGCTAAACGCTAAGCTACGCATTGCCTCGGAAGGTTCCACACCTAGAGATATACCCAATGGCTGTATAAATCGCCCTGTACCTGCTCCTATTTCTATTCCATATCCTGATTTAGGCAGAAGTTCCCTAATAGCTTTTAGTTCCAGCAGATACTCTCTTTCGTGATTATCAAACCACTTATCATATTCCAGAGCATAATTTTCAAAGGCTTCTAATTCAATCATAGACTTTCAGTGACGCATAACGTTAAATCGACACTAACCCAATGCCAACCACTTCGACCTTGAATCCAACTATATGTATATTTTGAATTACCAGAAGAAGATTTCGATTTTATCAATTGATATTCTTTATTGCCAACAGTCGAGCGAGATATAAAAGCGGTCAAACTTAACACTCCAGGCGCTAATGCAAATATATTCATAGCTTCAAATTCTCTTACTTATGCCTAACGACCAGTTAAACAACGCGGCGCAAGGATCATCCAGCGACCGAAGGGAGCAAATTTAAGTGCCAGCTATGCATTTTTTTTTGCCCATAAATCCATAAGCTCAGATATTTCGGGTTGTTTCTCATATTGAGGCGTTGAATTATCCAATATAACCCATGGCTGTGCACTGCGAACCCATAAATGAGCTATTGGCTTAAACCACGATGTATCGTCAAATGTACCCGGCTTTAGAGCCATAATGTTTGGATATTCATCTGCTGAGAACCAAAACGGAGTACCACATTGAGCACAATGATGTCTCTGAACTTTTATACCATTGTAATCAATATCATTGATAGCGACGTCGCCTTCAGTAATTTCAATATCTTTATCATTTACGATCATAGACAGGCCAAATGCAGAGCCTGATGACGTTTGACAATCTGTACAGTGACAGGCATAACATGTGAGGGGTTTACCACTAAATTTGTAGCGAACAGATTTGCATTCGCAGCCACCTAGGTACATTTCATTCTCCTTTTTTAGGTATATCGATAATTTAAGAAGCGACAATGGGCGATAAGCTTTTGTTGCTATGCGTTTGTGCATATAACACTGAAAACATCATGTTGTTCTTTTAGTTCTTAGTAACTTACCACTCAAATCAAATATATAATAGGTAATGCTTCCAGTTGTGGCTTTAAGGACACCGTAGTCGGTAATGGACATGAATGTATTTACTTTTGCAACATAATGATTTTTATTTTTATCAATTGAAATCAGACACGGCCTTTCAACACTGCAAAAGTTGAGTTTGGCCGCTTTTTTTTCAATTTCGATGTTAAATTCAGACGCTTCAAGAGCTTGAGAAAATAGAAAAACAATAACGATAATAAGCCTCATACAAATTATCCTCTTATTTTAAATATTACAGACCGCCGGCATAAGAGCCGCGACATCAGGAACGTCCTAGTCAGCGCAGCAAACAACTTAAGCCCATGTTATACGATATGTCTAACATATGTATACCGCCATTCCTATGTTGTGTTTAGAACAGTTGGCCACAAATGATTTTAGTGATTCAAAATACTCCGCGATATATTCAAAACCCTCAATGCCTTCGTCTTCCCAGATATTGGGATATATATTGAGTTTTTCCATCTCAGATGGATTATAACTTCCAAACAACTGCTCTCTTGTTATATTTGATATTCTTTTTTCTATCTCTTTCACTGTTTGACTTCGAAAAAATCTTACTGGGCCATATCCTACATCAATGTCTCCAGAGGTGGTTCGGCATCATATTCTGTTTTATTTAGACAATAATGTATTCCTTGCCATGATTTATCTAGATCATCTTCAATATTCTCACCTTCAATAAACTCTAGATCCGGTACTCTCAGTGTTTCTTTTTCTTCCTTCTTTCCAAATATTCTGGAAAAAATATTTATTTTTGTAGTACTTTTACAACTTTCTAAATACATTCCTGGATCATCGGGTGCAATGAGTCTCCAGATCAAACACGGCGATTCGAGTATCTGTTCAATATTTTTATCAGAAACACTGTGAAGTGCTAGGCACATTCCCATTAATTAGTCTCCTTACGTATAACGACTAGTTCATCGCGCTTGGCCTTGAGAAGCGCCAAGGTGGTGTCAGACTTGATGGCATTGCATGATCCAATGCTATACATATTACTCTTCACTCTCCGTAAGCTCAAATACTAAATCATCCACACTTAAAGCAATTTTTTGCTCTGATTGAGCCTCGTGATCCCAATACCTTACTGAAACATCGCAATGTCTTAATAGAAAATTCCCATCTAAATCTACACCGATTAAATACACTTCTTTCCTTTTCCACCAAGGAACTTTAAGTAGCCTTGTATCCTCGTCACGTATTAGACACGCCAAAACAATTTTCTCACCACCATAAAGAAAAATATTCCTTAACCAAAGATTTTTACGAGCCAGCTCAAATTGGTCACCTTGAAGTGCTCTACTACACCAACGCCAGCGCATCCCACTAAGAAAGAACTAATTGTAAACAATAAAAGACAAGTCTTTAGATGTATCATTATTTTACAGTCCCTTATATCGCATACCGCTTCGACCCACCAAGAGCCGCATTTTTAGCGACAATCTGCGCAAGCGTTTGCTATACATTACTCATTTTTCGATAAGACCAGCTTTAATCATTTTTTCTCGAACAAATAACCCTGCTTTAAGATACTCTTGATCATTTTTAATACCTGGATTTCTTTGTAACAGCATTGCTAGCAGCTTCTGTGAGATTTCGTACTTTCCAATTTATGTATAGCGCTCGTTTAACCGGAAAGCAAAAGATGTGACAATTTTTATTTTCGATTGAAGCGTTTGTTAGCTTTGATATCATTAAATAGCTTTAGCATAAATAAATAGGTCAGTAGTTGGTTTGTCATTCCCCAAGGGAAACTGCTTACGTTGCACATTGACTATTTTAAAGCCATTTGACTCTAGATTGTGCTCCAGGCATTCAAATTGATGATAGTGGATATATACTTGATCACCAGCACTTGAAGTTTGAAAACCGGATCTATTATCCTCATCCTCCATAGTACTAATATATAACGTACCACCAGTTTTTAATATTGCTCGCATATCTATTATTAGTTTCATAACATCAGCTTTCGATAGATATGGGGTACAAAATCCACATATAATAGCATCAAACTCTTCGCTTATAGCTTCCATGTTGCGACTATCCATGACCTCAAACGTCGCGGTTGGATTATTTTCTTTTGCTAGCGCAACCATATTTGGAGATAAATCAATACCATGAATTTGATAATCAGGGTGCTTTTTTAAAATATATTTAGCGATGTTTCCTGGTCCGCATGCAATTTCAAACACTTTAGCATTGCGCTCGCTTACTAAATCACAAAATGCGTCATAGGTGTCAAAATAAAAATCAAAGTCCATATACTTAGCCTGATATTTATCGGCTAATTTGTCGAATGTACTAACAGTGATTTCATATTTATCCACAAATAATTCCCCTAGATTGATTTAAAAGCTAATAGCAATTTAACCAGCGCTCGTCTTTTTGCGCGTCCTAATAACGGGTTTAATGTCTTGCTAGCGTGTATTTCTATTTTATATTGGATGTACAAATTATTATACCTAGAATTAATATTGGGACATTTATTATCAAATCAAAATATGCGTGATTCTTGATGCCTATTTCAAGTTTAGATTCTGAATGTTTATAACGTCGCTTGGCTTCTGTAAATTTTCTATAGACATGCCTTTCTACATGCCTTTCTACATGCGTGAGACAGGGGGATAAATCGCTTTACAAAGTCTCCTACACCTCGATTTCCATTCGTTACGATAGCAACAGAAACGCCTGTACCATAATCTCCAAATGCTAAGCATGAAAACATCCCTGCATGCCCAAAGCATTGATTGGTATTCCACCAGCCGTACGAGGTTGGAGTCATCAAACCCATCATAAAACCCTTGCCATATGAATTAAAGGATCTTATTGTTCTGTCCCAGCCGAATACTTGGCGCGAAGTGTACTTTTTGAGAGTTTCTTCGGAAAGCAACCTTGTTCCAGAAGACGTGATTCCACCGCTTACAAGACACTCATAAAATGCTGCAAGCGAGGCCGCATTTGTAACCAAAGTAAATGACGGATTACGGTTATTGAAGTACTCAGGACTGTTTGCGTAGCTTTCATAATCTTTCGCAACATTGTTCCCACCAATCATAACTTTATCTTTTCCAAGCCAATAGGATCGTGCCATAGTTGCTTTGCCAGGTATACCAAATTTCAGATCCGGTAGCTTCAAGGGAATTGATATTTCTTGTTCGATGTAATCGGCAAGTTCTCTACCATCAATACGAGAAACTATTTCCGACAGTATCCATGCAAATTCATTGGGCTGATAAGCGAGTGTGCCGCGTTTATACTTTGGTTTAGCATCCACCAATTGCCTCAACATTTCGTCTTTGTCACCCCATACTTCAAATTTGGCATGCAAGTGTGGTAACAATACACCTGACCGGTGTGTGAGAACATCATACGTGGTTATTTCACCCTTGCCATTTGTTGCAAATTCGGGAAAAACCTCAGCAATCGGAGCATTGATATCTAGCAGACCTCTATCTTCCAGCATAGCTATAGCAACGGCACCCAGCGGTTTTCCAGAGGAATAAAGTGGAAATAAAATTTCAGTGTCGGTTTCAATAGCAGGAGTGGACTCGTTAGACCTGAAACCCCTAGAAATACCAATTGCTTCATTAATAACAACTTTTCCTTTTCTGCGCAAAACCAACTGGCCACCAGGAAAAGAACCATTAGCTCGCTGTTTCTTGAATAGTTCAATAACAGCATAAACTTTCGCAGCATCCATCTCTACTGATGCAGGCTCTACAATTTCCTCAAATGGAAACGTCATCAGGACTCCATTTTTTACACATAAGGTTTGCGTTTACCTGGAAGCACGTCTATGGCTTTGACCAAATATCATGGCACTTTAACAACATGTCTGTACATTGATTAGCTTCTATTTCTTCATTTGGTGATTTCCATACTATTTTATCCTCCGTTATCTGAATGTCCCACTGCCCTGCCGTATTTTTTAGACGAAGCCCGACGATAATAAACACGGCTGCTCCAAGACTGACGGCAAGAAACACAATGGACGCCATAGCCTCATTGATCCAGTGTATATCTAGTGTTGGCTCAAACAGAACGAACTCCCAGTTATACAAGAATATACCCAGCGCGATTCCAGTTACCAGGCAGGACATACCCCACCAAATAAGGATTTTTCCCTGTTTTGTAGCATCCTTATGGTATCTAAATGTCATAATCTCGGGTGTTATTTCTAGTATTGCGTCTTAACTTTAAACTGTTTTGACTTCCATGCTCACAAAAACCGTAGCTTACGCGTTAATAAGAGGCGCGCGCCTGACGAACGATAGTGAGTGAACTTAATTTAATTGTTAGAAACATTTTACTTCCCAGGTTCTCCAGCAAAAAATAACTCCATTTCTGTAACAAGCTTTTCTTGATATTGTCTTAGCCAGTAATCGAGATGAAATCTGTATTTCTTCTCGAACATAAGCATGTTTGTATATGCTTTAACTAACTCGCGCCTTGCTTCTTCTATTCTATCAGGTTTTTTGTTGAATATTTCCTCATACCAACCAGTTATGAAATCATCATCAAATTGATACTGACTACGAATGGTTTTAGTCAAGAAGTATGCACACATTTGCTCTTCTGTGAACTTGCTACGTAATTCTTCTTCGAATATTTTTTCAGCTTTTGTCAGCTTATCAACCATCTTTGGCATGTTATGCTCCTTATATAGTTATATCGATTCTAACGACAAGTTAAAAGGCGCGACGCTAGGATCGTCCTTTTTGAACGCTTTATCCGTCTCTTCCATTACTCCAATATGAGTTAGGTGGTTGATCTGACCATGGCACAACGCCAACTTGATAAGCTCGATCAATGTAATTTATATTGAGATATAACCGCTTACCATTATCAAACCTCAATACTATTTGAAACGCAGTTCCATAAAGCCAGTATGGTCCACCAGAAATAGCCTTCGATTCCATAGTATAGGGCGATTTATATTTAGGAAAGATTTTTTTAGCATTTTCCGCTTGAAACCCTCCGCAACCAAAGTTATCACATGAATGCAGGCGATAGAAATCAGTTTCATTTTCTAGAGATTGAATATATTGCCAAACAAAGTGATCAACGCCTGCTACTGCCTGTAGATGGCCATAATAATAATAATAAAATCGCCAAGCAAATATGCTCGACATAATCAAAGCTACAACTAACCCGAAATAAACGAAGATCTTTATGGATGCTTTCATCGACAGATATTTCATTATTTACGGACAACGTACCGCATAAATGGCCGAGCGATAATGAGGTCCGCGCCCTCGTAGTTTGCGAATCATTTTGATACGATTGTCAGGAATTTTATAAGTTTTCATATACTAAATTATCGATAGCGAGATATTTACTGTAGATTCTCAACAACCATTTTCAGAAACTCACGATATGATTTCGCAATTACCTTCACTTCAGAACCCTCCCAATCCACTTCGATAATCTGTCCAACTACACCACCATCATCTGGATCAAAATCAATGCATACGGGTTCTTTATTCTTTTTTAATACTGGCACCCATAAAGGTAACCATACATCTGCCTTAACGGGTCCAATTACTGATTCTGGTGGGCAATAGCCAGGTGAGCCTGGTTCACCAAACATTCTCTTTGTTGTAAGTATACGCTCACTTCGCTCTTTTAGACTTTGCCTGAGAGATAAAAAGCTCCCTTCCCAAAAACAGTAATATCCGCTCTCTACTGGCATACCATTATGCCTTTGAAAACTATCTACAACATCTTTTGGAAGATTAACACCGAGTTCTCTCTCAAATGTTTCTATATCAGACAAAGACGCACCAGCATTGAAAATTGCATTCGCTTTGAGTGAGGGAGTTACAGTCAATGATTCTATGAGCCCCCAGAGAATATTTAATTCTTTATCCATAGCCTATATTCTCCTAACGCTGTAGTTAAAAACTGCAACGTTTTTATCGCGCTCTTTTTAAATCACTTGATAGCGATTAATTTTATGGTTGCCAAATAAATTTAGCATCCGTCCCGTCAGTATTAATAAATACATAAGCACAGCCCAAGCTAAAATCAACATCAAATGGTAGGTCATGCCCTTTAAGTTGAAGTAGTAACTGCCATCGACCAGGTACCGGAAAATTATCTGCCTTGATAAAATAAGGCGCACCACCTAGTTTGGTTTTATAGTTAACCTTCTCATATTGAAGGCCCTCCATTTCTTCCCAGGTTCTTTGTTCAAACTCTGGTATAAATTGACTATCTTCGTGAGAATGTAGAAGTACTGAATATTCACATGGCTCTTTATTTATACCTGTAACAGTTGGCCCTTCAAATAGTGGCAGGCTTACTACTTTGGCCTTACCTGGCTGTAGTATAATAGCATTGTCTCCACTATCCATTTCCCAGCTTTCAGTCTCCTCACCGGCGTAAAAGATATAGGCCATTTTAGCTATTGAGGGACCATATAGCGTTTCATTGATTTCGATTTGGCCAATAAACTGCATGGGCTTTCCGGTTGATTTGCTTACTGGCCACTGTGGGCTATCGAGCCAGACTGGCTGACCACCAAATTTAGTGACAGGTTCAGCGATGGCTGCAATAGCTTTTTTAAATTTTATATGGTGAGTTTTTGTAGATAACACGGATATGTCAAAATTATAAGCAGCCTTTTCTTTTTCAATTGACAGTTTAAATTTTGACGACTGTTTATATGCTGCTCGTTCTCGCTTGCATTGTCTCTTAATTGGTGTGTATTTCACATAACTATGTACTACGCTAATCAAGGTCCAGCCAAGGAACCAAATTGCAGCTCCACCATACCAACTTTCATGTACTAACGAACCTAATATTGTTAGTGGTATGACGGAAACAGTAAAAAGGAAGTTTGTTTCAACAACAAACCGATAGAATATGGCGGGCAGACAAAAAAATGAAGCGACTAACGTCACCCAATAATACCCTAAATGAAAACCAATCAATCCAGCACAACTTGCAATTGTTGGCAAAACGGTAAAAATGAATTTCTCTGTTTTCATTTTTTAGCTAACGACCAAGCTCAGCCGCCGACATAGGTAACCGAGTGAAGCGTATTGTTGGCCGCCCACTATTGAGGTACGCGCTCACAGGAAATGACTTCATAGGTTGGCGCACCCAGGCCGAACAAAGCTTTCTTGCCAACGCGCACTTTTATCTTGACTAGAGGTGCACCATGAATCAAACCAGTACCGACATCTCCGATGTCGCCAACTACCCGAATCGATCCGTTACGAATGTAAAGCTGGTGCTTTTTTGTTCTATGGTTCGCCTTTATTGCGCCCACCAAAGTTGCTTCATCGCCAACATTTAGCTGGTCAATCGTATTGAAATTGGGGGCGCCCTCAACAAGCTTAACCTTTTGTGTAAAGCATTCTCTTTTTGCAACAGACTCCTCATCCGTCTCCCAAAAGCAACCTGAATCTTGATCCCAGGCTATCTGACCTGCCGATATACGATCTGTTATATCTGCGATAAACTCCTTTATTCCACTAAAACGACACTCTGTATCACCATCACACGATTCTATTATTTGTCCCATCGTACCTTGCCTACCAGGGTCCATATCTAGTAATACAATCGTATTTCCACCATTATCGGCGAATTGAATCCATTTAGAATTATAGATGCAATCCTTAAATGCTCCGGATTCATCAGAGACTTGTTCCCATTCAGGACATGACGATTCACGACCGATGCGATTAAACTCCAAGAGTTCTGACAGAGAAGAAATACGATATTCACCAAACAAAAATATATTTCCTTTGTCCCCATTGTGCCATTTATACAATGTCCGAAAGTCTTCTGGGAATTTCGCCCCAAGCTCTTGCTCTGCAGCATCTATTTCTTCGTGAGTTGCGGGCGGGAGCAACTCATCCATAACACCTTCAATTGGAGTTATATGACTTTCAAATTGTTGCAATATACTATTCATAGTGACCTTACCCCAATATAGTTGGCACCCACCTCAATAATTACCGAAAACAATAGATATTTAACAATAAGTTATCCAGTATTGTTGGGATAGGTCTTCAGGTGATTTATATGTTTAATATCGTTGCAAGGCTTTTTATATAAATCACTCATTATGAGCACAAATAAATTTCTACTTTGAACCCAAACTTCCAAACTCCCCATCAGGTTTCTCTGGCCAACTGAGATATACAAGATACCCAATAGGATATCTATCAGAATTCAACACATTAGCATCAAATTGCATATTAAAAAATTTATTCACTTTTTCCCAATCTGATTTTGACGCGCATTTCTCAGCAAAATGATCAACAAACACTAAAGCTAACGCCGTTGTTAAGGTCCCATTTGATTTAATACTGACTTGCAATTGTTTGTCCTTTGCATAATCTTCAATGTCTTCAATCCTTGGTAAAGTACATTCTAAATGCTCCTTCGCCCACTCGGCCCCTGTCACTTCTATCACAAGCTTAAGCCTGTCATCAACGTGAGTTCCATCAATATTAAAGGGATTTAGAAGGACCAAGCCATATTTACTTTTTGATAGTAATTGATCTAGAAAAAGTCGCCGATCCTCAACTGGAATATGTTCAAGAACATGGCATGAGACTACATAATCAAAAGAATGATCAATAAAGGGTAAACTTGTTCCTGATATACCATTTACAGTTGGTTCAGCTAAGCAATAAGAAGCTTCAGGAATGAATGATGCCAACTCACCCATCCCACCGCCCACGTCTAGCACGGTAAAATTATTATTTTCGCTTCTATAATTGAGTTCTGATGCAAGTGACTTAAACCTGAAATACTGGTTATGATTCATTATTTCAGACTGAGGCATTGAAGAAAGTAGTACATTTTTAAATTCCTGTATATCAATACCATCTATACCAAGAAATTCTGCAGTTTTGAGTTCGGCAAATGATAAATATAGCTGATTATTTTTTAATGAATGAATAGCGTATTGAAGGTGTAATAATGCATTTAGAGGATCTTTCGTAAGCCTGCTCACAAAACTTTCATCAGTTGTCTTGATCATATTCTAATTATCCTTTTTTAAAGTCGATCTTAACCACAAAAGACGAACACATATAATTTTATTAAACTAGCAGTTTAGGGTTAGAGTAAAAAAATACAATATAATCCAGTCTCATTCTATTAAATCTTTACTCTGAGCCGAATGGTACTTACTTAAGCAATAATATCGCACTATTTCGTTATTACGAGGCGAAGGGCCGTTCCCTATAAGATATAAAGCGCTCTAATAGGCCATTCATTAACGAATAAACAATGACCGATAGTGTGGCAATCTCTAGCTTATAGTCTCCGTTTCATAGAAATTGCTTCGTGCCTCGCAATGACGGCAAAAAGACTTAATCGCCTTAAGTAAGTGCCATTCTACTCCGACCCCGAATTTTGATTATAGTATGTATGTTTTTCCATTTTTCATATTACACCTCGACAATATTTAAAAATTACGAGGTATCAATTATTTTGGGATAGGTTCAAGCGAACTTGACCCGCTTGTTATCTGTTTCTTAGTTTGACTTCTTCATAACAACCTTCACAAACAGACATTACCTGAGCAAACCCTTCCGAAATATCATTCCAACCTCCTTGCTGCACGGCTATTGCTTCACATTCAGAGCACCATGCATTTTTAAAAGGCCATTCAGGGTCTGGTGCCTCTTCTGGCTCATGGAAACCAATATTGACTCCATTCTGAAGATGTTTACAAATG
>JGI24023J19991_10000684_pt1 | contig 26486 bp, 24 predicted proteins | sample Cruoilmetagenom1_FD_19991 | JGI IMG/M metagenome (IMG submission 19991) | reverse complement strand
AGATATTATATTCAAGTAGGAGTGTTTTCAAAAACACCCCATACAAAGTATTTTAAAAAGATAAAAAATGCAGGATTCACCCACTCTGTGAGACATGGTAAAAAGGTAAGGGTCTTCGTTGGCAGATATAAAGATAAAAAATCGGCACAGCGTGACTTGGCAAAAGTACGAAGCAAGATCAATAAGGGAGCGTTTGTTGTAAAGTTATAGTTTACTCCATCTACGCTATAATTTCATAAAAAATTAGAGCTTTTATGAACTTCGAAACATACCCTTTTGAGAAACTGAACAACTTACTTCAAAACATTACACCAAGTAATGAATATGCAGCACTCTCGTTGACTATCGGTGAACCTCAGTTTACTACACCACAGTTCATCTTGGATGCACTCAATGACAATGCAACATTGATGAATAAGTATCCCAAAACTTCAGGTGAAATAGTGCTAAGAGAAGCGATGCTCCAATACAATCAAAACCGTTTTGGATTGACACTGGACAACACACAGATCATCCCTACCTTTGGTACAAGAGAAGTGCTCTTTAACTTTCCTCAGTTTTTACTACATGATATAAAAGATCCGGTAATGGTCTTCCCAAATCCTTTTTATCAGATCTATGAGGGAGCGGCTAAAGCATCCAGGGCTGAGGTCATTTATTTGAACTTGAACGAGGCAAATAACTTTCAACCTGAAGTAGATGAAGCTGCATTGGCCAAAGCAGATTTTGTGATACTTAACTCACCTAATAACCCTACCTCTTCAGTGATGCTGATGGAAGATCTTAAAAAGTGGGTAGAGCTTGCACTGAAACATGATTTTGTACTTTTAAATGATGAGTGTTATGCTGACTTGTATCTCGGAGAGCCTTTACCGTCACTTTTAAATGCCAGTATCGAAGTAGGGAACGAAACATTCAAAAACATACTTGTGATCAACTCTGTCTCAAAACGATCCTCTGCTCCCGGACTGCGTTCGGGTTTCATAGCAGGAGATGCAGAGATATTAAAAGCGTANATGGTCTACAGAACCTATGTGGGATGTGCTTCACCGCTTCCGTTGCAACATGCAGCAGCTGTGGCATGGGCAGANCANGATCATGTCAACGGTTTTAGAGAGAAATACAAGAAAAATTTTGAGGNAGCAAAAGAAGTCCTGGGCTTGNATGCACCAGAAGCAACATTTTACATTTGGNTAAAAGTAGAAGATGAGATAGCCTTTACTACCAAATTATATAGAGAGTATAACCTTAAAGTCATTCCTGGTTCATTTTTAGGACGAGAGGGTGAAGGACAAGGGTATGTAAGACTTGCCCTTGTATATGAGGCAGAGAAAACAAAAGAAGCATTAGAAAGAGTTAAGTTAGCATTGGAGAATAATTAATATGCAATCACCAGAAATACATGTAGAAGAATTAAAAAAAGACCCTGAGTTTTTAGCAAATATCAAAAGGCTTGAAGTGGAGTGTAAAGAGGAACAGAGTATCGCAAAGGGATATCAGCTTTTGGATGCGCAGCTTATTATAGAAGCTCCTGAAGATGAGATCAATGAAATTTTCACGTTCATCGTGAACAATGCCTTTGACAGACTTGCCGAAAAACTCTCAAGTTCCCAAAATTTTGAGGTGAATGATACTGAAGACTTAGCAACAGCAAGAGCCATTTATGAACACGGTATTCAGCGTTACAGTGAAAATGACAAAAAAGGTGCGAAAGAGATCTTTTTAGTGCTTAATTATGTGCTGGATCATGCTGATTTGAAAGATGCGATGATGGTACATGCAGCAGCAGTGATGGCAGGACATACCTTTGAAGATTTTATCGAAAACCTTGTAGATGTCTCAGCAGTAAATGAGAATGATCCTTTAGCCTTTTTCATCCAGACCTTTGCTCAGCCCACAGATATCTTGCTTACGATGTTTGCGAAGCAGGTTCAAGAGGGAAAAGAAGAGTTAAGAGTTTTAGACGAATCAAAATAAGAGGTAGATTATGAAGATACATTTCATTGGTATAGGGGGCATCGGACTTTCAGCCTTGGCTAAATTTTTAGTAAATGACGGGCATAAAATTTCCGGTTCTGATATTAAGCAGACAGAGATCACGAATGACTTGGCAACCAATTTTGATGCAAAGATCACCATACCGCATCATGAAGATGCAGTTGAAGGTGTAGAAAGAGTGATCTACTCTGCAGCAGTACGTCCAAATAATCCTGAGTATCAAAAAGCACAAGAACTTGGTATAGAACTACTTTCAAGAAAAGAGTCTCTTAAAAGTATCTTGGGAGAAAAAGAGGTATATGCTGTGGGGGGCGCACATGGGAAGAGTACCACTTCTGCTATGCTCGCTTCTGCTATTCCTGAATCAAATGCCCTTATAGGTGCTATCTCTAAAGAGTTTGGCTCAAATGTAAGAAATTACCCTAACAACAAAGTAGTTTTCGAAGCAGATGAGAGTGATGAGAGTTTTTTAAATTCAAACCCATATTTAGCCATAGTCACCAATGTTGAACCTGAACATATGGAGTACTATGAGTATGATGAAGAACGTTTTTACAATGCCTATAAAAACTTTTTGTCTTTAGCAAAGGTACGTGTCATTAATGCTGAAGATGAATTTCTAGCATCACTTGACTTTGAGAGTATTAAACTTTATCCTTCACAAGATATCAAAAATATAGAATTTGTTTTAGTTGATGGTGAACCACATACTAAATTTGAACTTTTAGATCTGGGTGCTTTTGAAGTCTTTGGTTTTGGTGATCATATTGCACTTGATGCAGCATTGGCGATACTCGCTGCAGTAGAATTGGGTGGAAGCCTTGAAGAGATAAGAGCAGATCTTTTAAACTATAAAGGTATCAAAAAACGTTTTGATATCGTACAGAACCGTGAAACCTGTGTGGTGATCGATGACTATGGACATCATCCTACAGAGATAAAAGTGACGATGGAATCTTTGCAGACCTATAAAAACCTACGAGCATTCACAAAACTTAATGTAATTTGGCAACCACATAAATACTCAAGAACGATGGATAATCTCCAAGCTTTTGTAGAGTGTTTTGAAGGTGTGGATGAACTTGTTATTTTACCTATATGGGCAGCAGGTGAACTTGAAGTAGACATAGACCTTAAAGGTGCATTCTCACGATACAAACTTTTGATGGCAGACTCTGTGACCAAAGAAGACGGTGTAGTTAAAGTACTACGTGACGGCAATGTTATTAGAACATACGCAGAAGGACTTGTTACTGCCTTTGGTGCAGGAGATATCACTTATCAGATACGTGGAGAGGCATAAGGGTATTTGACACGCACGTAAATATTTTTCTACGGATTTAGATATAATTTAAATAGTACAAATAATTTTATTATCATTCAATCTAAGGAAATATACATGAAAAAATTCTTATTTATTTCTATCATTCCCCTTCTATTATCCTTAGATCTCTATGCTATAAGTGCAAAAGAGATCGCAAAGAAAAGTTATAATGTCAATCATTCCCTCTATATCAAAAACATGATGATCAAGAAGAAAAAGCGAAGTAGTATTATTACGGTAAGTAGGACAGTAGGGGTTAAACCCAGGATCAGTGCAGTAGAACGTTTTTTATCCAATGATTATGATGATGGTGTGATCGAATCCAAAGATCTAGTTATCATACGTTCGGGTAAGCTGAAGGGTCTTGGTGTTTTAATGACATCTTATCTTGACCCTAAGAAATCACATCAATTTATGATGTGGATTCCTGCTTTACGTAAAGTAAGACGTATGGCAGAACCTGAAGATGCAGGGATGGGTGCAGGGGATATTGCTTTTTTGCAAGATGTAAAATTAAGACGCTTTCATGAAGAGAGTTACTCGCTTGTAAAAACGAAAGTGATGGATATTGAACTCGCTATGATGCCTTTTAAGAAAGGAGAATTTGGTAGATTTACTAAAGGATTTCCTTATAAAAAAAGTACAAAGATACGTGGCAGAAAGATCCATGTAATTAAAAGTACCTCTAAAACAAAAAAACACTGGTATGATCATCGTATCTCTTATATAGACAGCGAATACTTTACAGATTATATTACTCAGTATTATAAAAATGGAAAACGTATCAAAGAGGTACACAGACACTGGGTACATTTAGGTAATCATCCTGACCCAAAGGCGAAGATGTGGTACTACTGGTACAGTAAAGATATTCAGACAGGTTATGAGATGGTTACCTATGTTCCTAAAAAACTGATCAAAGTTGATCAAAAAGTAAAAAAGTCATTTTGGAGTACCCGTACACTGGAAAAAATAAAAAAATGAGTAAAATCTATTGATTTACTCAACAATAGTAATTATATATAAAACTTTAAGTAATACATAATTTATATTTATATATTATAGGAGAACTGCTTATATTAATTACAAGTATAAGTATATTCTATATATGGACAAGGATGAATAATGACAAATAGTATTACAAAAAAGTTTAATGGTGCAGTGGTTGCTGCAGCATTATTGGTTACTGCAGCAAGTGCAGGTGTAGACGTCAATCTAGCATACCCAAAAGGGAAGCTCTCTGACGCAAAAGCGATCATGGATAACGTGTATTATGTAAATCATTTTTTTGCATTTAAAAACTACTCTATCGTTAAAAAAGGTAGAACAATTACCAAGGTCGTAAAAAAATCAGCAGGTAAAAAAGCACTTACAGAGACAGTTGAAAGATTCATTAATAATGATTTCTCTTCAGATCCAAAAATAAAATCAAGAGATTTAGCGATATTCCGTGCGGGTAAATTAAGAGGTACGGGTATGCTGATCACTGACTATAAAGATGATGCTAAAAGTCAAGAGTATTTACTATGGCTTCCTGCTTTAAGAAAAGTAAGAAGATTCGCACAGCCTGCACATGACGAAGCATGGGGTGGAACGGACTTTACATTTGGTGATGTGACACTACGTAAACCAATGCATGAAAAACACTCATTGATGGGTACACAAAAATTTGGTATGTCAGTGAAATCACTTGTGATACCAAAAGCAGAACAAACATCTTCAACAAAGAACTTACCTGCAGGAACAAATGCATTTGCAGGACGTGAAGTTTATAAGGTGAAAAGTACATCAAAGTTTTCAGGTTGGTGGTATGATTACCGTATTACATACATAGATACAAAAACATTTGCAGACTACCATACAGAGTACTACAAAGGTGGAAAGAAGATCAAGATTATTGATAAAAACTGGCCAAAAGCAAAAGGTAGTTCTGACCCAAGAGCATTAAGATGGTACACATGGTATGGTAAAGACTTCAGAAATGGTCATGAATCACTTGCATATATCCCTCAAAAAGTGACAGTAACAGATCAAAGTAAATTTAAAGTTGGTAACAAGAATTACAGTGCTTCAAATTTATGGCAGGAATCTACACTTAAAAAAATCAAAAGATAAGGGATAAAAGATGATAAAAAAAAGAATATTACTTTCAGCTGTTGTCATAGCAGCATTGACGCTTCCCTCTATATCAGAAGAAGCAGCACCAGCACCTATGCCAGAATCAGAAATGGCTGCCTCTGAAAATGAAACAGATTTAACAGAAGCACCTGAAGAGGTAGAGGAAGAAGAATCAGATATAGAAGTATCTGGTTATTTAAAAGCTGAAGCAGCAGTATTTACAAAGAGTGGTAGTACTTACAACCCTATAGAACCACATAGCGGTGGTGATTTGATGAAGGGTGAAGGAACACTTAAAGTATTTCTAAATGGTAGCCTCGGTGAAAACAGCAGTTTTCATGCAGAACTTCAAGCAATTGGAGATACTGAAGGTATCGACGGGTATGAATACCATAGAAATTATACACAATATGATGGACTTAGAGAACTTTATATTGATACTGCATTTGCCGATTGGGACTTCCGTTTAGGTAAACAGCAAGTGGTATGGGGTAAAGCAGATGGTGTGAAGTTTCTAGATATCATTAACCCTACAGATTTCCGTGAGTGGGGACAAAACACTATGGAAGACAGCAGAATCCCTCTATGGATGGCAGTAGCAGAAAAAGATCTTGGGAACAATGATTCTATCCAATTTGTTTGGGTACCTGATGTGGGTCGTGTGCATCAGATACCAGGTCTTTACAACACTGAAACTGGTGACCAGGGACAGCCGTTTGTGAGTCTTGGTACAGATACTATGACAGGTCAGTATAATGGTTTTCTAAATATCGGACCTGACATGGGTAGAGTTGCAAGTGCATTTGATGGTGCATTCTCAGGTGCCTTTGGTATCCCTGCGGGGAATGGTATCTTACAAGGTTTTGAAGGCATGACTGTTGCAGGATTTACGGAAAATGTATCTGATGTATCTGGAATGATCACTAGTTTTGGAGGAAATCCAGCGAATATTGGTCTTCCTGCACCAACAGGGGGACCAACAGGTGCACAAATGCTAACAGGAACAGCTTTGGCACCGCCACCAAATGGAGTTTCCGCAACTACTAATCTAGTACCTCATGATGCAAGATATGATTACAAAAACCCAATGCATATGTTTGAATATATGGGTGATACTACTTTTGCAACCTTTAATACTTTCGCAGGAATGAAAACATCTTATAGAGTAGATGATATTAGTAGAGATCTAGAAGACCACAACTTTGGTGTTAAGTATGCAAAAGCAACAGATTTTGGTTTGAACTTTACATTGAACTATTACCGTCACTGGGAGAACAACCCTGTTGTTAATATGCGTTGGGAAGGTTCAGGTGGAGAAAGATTGACAGCAGCGGCAGGATATAATGCAATGTTTGGTACAACGACGATGCGTTTATATAGAGAAGATGGTTCAAACTATAATCCTGCCACGGCAGGTACAGCGACACTTGTCTTTGATCAAGGTGTAAACCAGGTTAATACCTTTGGTACTTCATTTGATTATGCTATAGATACAAGCTTTGCTCCAATCGTTATTAGAGGGGAATTTGTTTATGATCAAGGTTCTTTGGTGCCTGAAGTTGACCTTGCCAAGCTTGCTTATGGAGATATTGCAGGTGCAATGACAATGGCTGATGCTGATATGTTTAAGTATGTGATCGGTGCAGATGTGACTGTGGCTACAAACTTATTTATCAGTCTTCAGTTCATGGATGTATGGAATTTGGATCATGTTGATACAAATGTACAATATGATGGAAATACTCGGAGCTATGGTAAATTTTCAGCAAACCCAGCAACTATGAGTATGGCTAATGGTTTCAAAAAAGCGGAAGAACATCAGATCATGTACACCTTATTCCTCTCAAAGCCATTTTTGGAGTCTGACTCAATGCGTGTGAATAACCTTTTCCTCTATGAACAAGAAGATGGTGGATACTGGAACAAACTTGATCTAGAATACAGCTATGCAGATGACATCCTAGTTTCAGCAGAATGGAATCAATATGGTGGTGACGAATTTGGCGTATTTGGACAATTTGCAGATATGTCAAATTTCCAACTTGGAATTAAATACATATTTTAATCTCTAAAAGAAACTTGCATTAAGGATGGGTTTTCCCTTCCTTGAGCTAAACTATAAATTTTTTAACCCAGATTATGCAATAGCATCGCTTGAAATTTGTCAAGTGCAATGACTTGACGCAATTCTCTGATCTCTATTGCATATTCTGGGTTTAATGTTATATCAATGATATAACGCTTCGAAGAACTTCACAGGATACAATGATGAATAATGAAAACAAACTCTCATTTAAATATGCACAATTTGCACTTCGTTTTAAATGGTTAATACTAGCGTTTACACTGCTTACTACACTCTTTTTTGCTTTACAGATCAAAAATATAGATATCAGAAACGATCCCGACACTCTACTGCCTCAAACCAATAAATATGTTTCAACCAATAACTTCATTGAAGGTTTTTTTGGAATGGGAAATCTTTTTGTTGTTAGTATTGAGGCAGAAGAGGGTACTGTTTATGAACCTTGGTTTGTAAATATGACCCAGGAGATACATAATAAAATAGCAGCGATGCCAACGGCAAGTACAGCTAATTTTATTAGTATTGCCGCACAAAAAGTAAAAAATATGGGTGTTACTGAGGATGGAAGTTTATCATTTAAACGTTTGATCCCAAATACCGGTATCTCTCTTACTGATGAAGCACAGGCACAAGAACAACTTGCCTTCATGAAAGAGGGTTTAGATAACAACCCTGTACTCAAACCAATGGTACTTCATGAAGTACATCCGGACACAGGTGAAAAATGTTTCAACAATGAACCTGAATGTATTGCAAAAGCAAGTTTTATCATTGCAGACTTTGATAATGGTGTTAAAGAACAGTATGTAGAGTGGGTAAGAAATGTTGTAGAGATGTTACAACCTTATGCCGATGATGACAGAGTCAACATAGCCATTGCAGGAGAGCCTTATTTTCTAGCATGGATGATGGTACAACTTATTGACCACTGGTATCTATTTGTTGCTTCTATTCTCATAGCCTTTTTTATCCTTTATATGGAAACAAAGTCTGTCAGAGGGGCACTGTTCCCACTTTCGGGTGTTGGTATGAGTATCGTCTGGACACTTGGACTTATGGGCTTCTCAGGGTTTAAACTCACTACGATGATGGTACTTACACCTATGCTTATCTTGGCTGTTGGTATGGGGCATGCGATACAGGTGACAAGGCGCTATATGCAGGCAAGACATGAAGGTGAGACCAATGTAAATGGTGCTTATCTTGCATTAGGCTTTACGATCATTCCAGCGGTACTTTCTATTATTACCGATGCTATCGGGTTTGCAACACTTGCTTCTGTGGATATTTCATTCTACAAAGCCTATGCATACTTTGGTATGTTCGGAATGTTCTCTCTGCTTTTGACAACATCTACACTTATTCCTATTCTTATGGTGGTATTCCCTGCTGGAAAAGATAAAGGAAATGAAGAAGTAAAAGTAAAAGGACCAACAAAAATTGGATATGCTTGGGAAAGAAAAATGGCTGACGGTGTTGTATTTATGACAACAGGTTTCGGACGTGTCATCCCTTTTGCGGCTGTATTTATGCTCCTGTTCGCTTCTTGGCACTATACGAAGATAGGAGACGGTATTTCGGCTATCATGAATGATGACCGACCATTTGGTGAAAAGATCGAATTGGCGATCACCTCAGATGAACTTGATCTCATGCCAGGTGTTGAAAAAGGTATTGACTATGCGCAAGCAGCATTTAAAGTACAGTCTGGACCAGTACAAGATATCTTCCATCTCAATACATTGATGCCAGGTGTGATCTCTTTCAGTATTCCTATTCGTGCAAAAAATGCTTTGATGCCAGAGTGTGATGATGCGTATTATGAAATTTATGATGCAGCAGTAGAAGCAGAAACCAAACTTCCTCCTAAAACATGTTATGACCCAGATAATGATCCGGCACCGGGTATCATGAATGATATCGAAGTGATCAATGCCATGGCTAAAATGGAAACAGAGATAAGAAAACATCAGTTCATCGGATTTACAGCATCGTATGCTCAATATATCCGTATAGCAAACTTGTTACTCTTAAGTGAAGGAAATACGCTTGATTTTGGAAAATTTGAAATTCCTACAAGAAAATTCTTAACAGCTATAGACCCGGATGATGATAGAGACCCAAGTGATATTCTTTCTACCTATAACGGTTTATTGGGAATGGCATCTGCTCCTGGAGACTTGTCATCTATGGTAGCACAGGATTATAATTCTGGTGTTATTTTAGGATTTATCAATACGATGCATCCACAAGAGACCCATGAAGCTATGCTCTATTTGCAAAATTACATAGAAGCACATAAAAATGATCCAGGTTTTGAAAAAGTGAACTTTGGATACAGAAATGCAGATGACAGTGGTGATACAGGCGAGATAGCCAATGATAAAAGCCCAGAGTATGTCATGCCTGGTATCGGTGGATTCCTAGGGGCTACAGAAGCTACTAGAGATGTCACCTATGAAAACTGGATCATGAATCCACTTGGAACAGCGTTGGCTATTTTCCTGGTAGCATCTTTGATCTTCAGATCAGTCCTAATGTCAGGATTCCTTATGACGATCTTAGGGATCACACTCTTTGCACAATACGGACTTGCAGGATACTTCACTTCTGCAGGAATTTGGAGTGGGAATTTACACTTTGGTAACTTGGTTACGCTGAGTATTGCCATGGGACTTGGAGTGGATTACAGTATTTATATGATCTCCAAACTCAGAGAAGAGTATCAGAGACATGGTGTTTGGGCACAGGCACTTAGAAATACAGTGGCTACAACAGGATCATCTGTACTGATCTCAGTGGTTGTACTGATAGGCGCATTTATACCACTTATGGCAACAGACCTTGGTAATACCTGGGGACTTTCTGTTTATATCACAGAAGCAGTTGTGATCGATGTATTTACATCACTGACACTTCTACCTATCCTTCTATTTATCTTCAAACCAAAATATATTTTTGGTAGAAAATAAAAGAGTTGGGTTACCTTCTGGGTAGCCCATATTTGATCTACTATTCTACCCAANCATTTTCTTTTAAATTTTCATAAATATTTTCAGCNATTTGTCTATATCCTANTGCATTAGGGTGTATCTGGTCACTTTTAAGTGAAGGGTCAGAGAGTATNTTAGAGAGTAAACCGCTTATGAGAGGTATGTTTTCTTCATTGGCTACTTCATCATAAACAGACAGAGGTGCAAGGCCGAAGAGTGTGAGGTTTGGGATTGAAATAAGCAGCACATCAATACCTTTTGATTTTGCCATCTGTATCATTGTCTTAAGGTTATTTTTAAGTACATCCATAGAGACTTGCTGCATCATATCGTTTCCACCAAAGCAGAGTATCATGAGCTTGATAGAGGGGTCGTCCAGAAGTTTAGGTAGACGTCGAAGTCCTTCTTTGGATGTTTCTGCAGGTATGCCAGCATTGATGACGTTCAGACCCGTCATTGCACTTAAAACAGCAGGGTAACTTTCATCAGGTTTGGCATTGTATCCGTAAGTAAGACTGTCACCAAATGCCAAGATAGTGTTTTGAGGATGTAAAGTTTGGATATTAGGATCCTTTTTTGTTAAGGTGAAAAGTATGAGCGCCATTGCTACGGCAACAAGTATATATTTCATAGACTTCCTTATGTTGAAAACATTATAGTATAATTCAAATAATTAAATCTAGAGGAAACCGTAGGTGTCAACACAACAAACAAATGAAAAATCCATCATCCAAAAACTTGATCTTGATGGGTATGTAGCACAGTTTCAAAAGTTTCTTGCCAGAGCGAAACCTGTGGCAATGATGGGTGACATCAATCAGCACTACCGTTATATACAGGCACTCTCCAAAGTACAGTTTCCTCTTCCTGCTGTCGTGCCAAACTTAGACAGTGAACTTGCACGTATTAAAAAGCAAGCTATACTCTCTTTAGATGAGATATATGCCTTTGTGACCATGTTTTCTTACTTTAACACATTAAGTGCAGTAGGATTTACCGAGCCTCTTATCTCATGGATACAAAATATAGAGATCCCTGAAGAAATACTGGAAATCATAAACTATTTTACAGATGAGGGGCAGATAAACCCTGAACGTGACCCTGAACTTTTTAAGTTGGAACGTTCCCTCAAACAAAACAAAACGGAGATCAAAGAGACCCTTTATAAACTTGCACACTCTTCTAAGCTTCGTGACTATCTGGTAGACACCCAGGTGCACTTTAATGGAGGGGAAGAGACACTGTTGGTACGTGGAGGGTTCAATAATGCCATCAAAGCAACAGTTGTAGCAAGGTCTTCAGGTGGTTTTTTCTACATCATTCCTCAAAGTATTTCACATTTAAAAGAGAAAGAGTCAGCATTGCTTTCAAGTAAAGAGGAGTTGATCTTTAAATACTGCAAAGAGATCTCAGCTGTCTTTTTTAAATGGGAACGTTTTTTAGATTTTATCAACAAAGAGTATGACAGGTTTGATCACTATCAGGCCAGAGTGAGTTTTGCAAGGGCTAAAGAGTATGAATTTGTCTTACCCTCTAAACAAAAACGTATTAAGCTCCATGATTTTGCACATCCTGCCATTGATGACCCTGTACCCATTACCATGGACCTTAGCAAACAGATCATGCTGGTTACCGGAGTAAATGCCGGTGGTAAAACAATGCTTTTAAAATCAATGTTAAGTGCTGTTTATATGTCCAAGTATCTTTTACCATTTAAGTGCGATGTCTCCAAGACAGAAGTAGGACACTATAAGAGTATAGAAGCAGTTATAGATGATCCTCAGTCCGTTAAGAATGACATTTCTACTTTTGCAGGTCGTATGCAGGAATTTGCCAAGTTATTTTCTAAAGAAGATGCCATCGTAGGTGTAGATGAGATAGAACTGGGAACAGATTCAGATGAAGCTGCATCTCTGTTTCGTGTGATGTTAGATGAGCTGCGTAAAAAAGGTATCACTTTTATCGTAACCACACACCATAAACGTTTGGCATCTCTTATGGCAAGTGATGAAGAGGTTGAACTCATCGCTGCACTATATGATGAAGAGCGACGTATGCCAACGTATACCTTTTTACAAGGGAGTATCGGAAAGTCTTATGCTTTTGAAACGGCGCAGCGTTACGGTGTGCCCGTAAGCATTGTAAACAAGGCAAAAGTAGTCTATGGAGAGGACAAAGACAATCTTAACGAACTCATAGAAAAATCAACATCATTAGAGCGTGAAATGCGTTTGAAGATAGCCAAGATAGATGAAGAGTTGGATACTGTAGAAAAGAAAAAGATCAAGCTTGAAGAAGAAGAGTTCAAACTTACAGAGAGTCACAGAAAAGCCATAGCCACACTTGAAAATCGTTACAATGCAGCTACTAAAAAAGCACGTGAAGTACTTAAAGTAAAAGAATCTACAGAGGGAAGACGTTTACTGAATGTAGCACATCAACGTAAAGATTTTAAACAAAAAGAAACGAAAAATGTTGATGAAGTACCACTTAAAGAAGGGGATAAAGTGAAGTACCGTTCTCATAAAGGGGAATTGGTTTCTTTACGCGGAAAAGATGCCACTATTGTTGTAGATGGTTTGAAGATGAGAGTACCTCTTTCTCAGCTTAAAAGAAGAGGAGATACACCTCAGATCAAAGTAAAACAAAAACCAAAACAAGCTACAGTGTCTGTCGAAAAGTCAGGAGCAACGGTCTCTGTAAAGCTGTTAGGTATGTATGCAGATGAAGCTATAGATACCGTAGATAAATTTCTCTCTGATGCCTTGGTCAATGGACTTAACGAAGTACAGATCATACACGGTACGGGCGGGGGAGTCTTGTCCAAGCTTGTTTCTGAATATCTTAAAAAACATCCAAAAATTCAGAAATTTTACAGGATGCCCGGAAATCTGGGGATCACTGTCGTAGAGCTCTAGAAAACCTCTAATCAAACTCTTAACTCCAAAGGGTATAATAGTAATCATAAAATGTTGTAGGAGAATGCAGTGGATATTGCAGATGTAAAAAAAGAGTTAAGCAGCGACGAAAAAGTACTTGAGAATGTTTTTAAATTAGAAACACTTTATAAAAAACACAAATTAAAGATCTGGGGTGCTGTTGTGGCACTTATTTTGTTTTTTGGTGGACAGTCAGTAATGACAGCCATGAATGAAGCAAAACTTGCAACAGCAAATGAAGCTTTTTTAACGTTGCAAAGTAACAGTGAAGATACCAAAGCACTGGGTGTACTCAAGGAAAATAACCCGGCACTTTTTGAGTTATATACTTATGCACAAGCAAGTAAAAAACAAGATATTAAAGCATTGGAATCATTGGCTGGTAGTAAAAATGAAGTCATCGCAGATGCGAGTAAATACACAGTGGGCGTGCTAAATAAAAAACCTCATGATTCAAAACTCTATACAGAGTTATCACTTTTCCAAGAAGCATATATGGCTATTGTTGCAGGTGATAAAAAGAGTGCCAAAGAGAAGTTGGAACTGATCGATGAGCGTTCTCCCCTTGCGGTGATCACAGGATTTCTTAAACACTCTATTATCAAGGCAAACTAAATGAAACACTTTAACGTTTTATCACTTACTGCATTTACAGCTTTAGCGCTTGTTTTTTCAGGGTGTAGTTCAAAAAAATATTTTGAACCTGAACAGACATTTTCTGCTTCTTCTGCAGAGTCTTCTTATGGTGGTAACATGGTTGAACTCAGCCGTGATGGTGGTACACTTGAAACGGGTCAATATGTTGGAAAAGCAGGTGTGAGCAAACTCACTTTAGGTGAAGGCTATAGATTTTTAAATGAAAACAGCACTTATGTGTTGGCGACAAATACAGAGGGTATCTTAAAAGTCATCTCTAAGAAAACAAAAGAGCCTGTTCGTGCTATATCATTACATATACCGGTCGTTTCAGCGGGCATGAAAAATGGAATGGTTGCATATGTTTTAAATAATAATACCTTTGGTATTTATCAGATGTCAAACAACCGGAAAGTGGTTGAAAGTAGATCAGAAAAAACTTTTGCTATCGATACAAGAGCAGCAAGTCCTATCTTTATCGATAACCTGGCTGTAATGCCTATGCTTGATGGAAAGATCATCATTGTAAATGCTGCAGACAGTGCAAATGCGAAAGTTGTTTATATCTCCAGTGAAAAAGCATTTAATAATGTGATCTATTTAGAGCGTATGGGTAACACAATGGTTGCAGCAACACCAAGAAGACTTATTACTTTAGGTACAGATGGTAAACAAGAATATAAAGCAAATATTTCTGAGGTTGCTATAAGTAAAGGTAAGATCTACCTCTTTACAAAAGAGGGTGAAGTNCTTGCATTGAATGCTAATTTGGAAGTGNTTGCCACAGCCAAGTTTAAATTTGCACACTATTCAGTTGCAACAGCATTTTCAGACAAAGTAGTTGCTTTAGATCAGCAAGGCTCTCTGATCGTGTTAAATAAAGGTTTAACAAAACATAAGATCTATGATCTTGGTGAAGTGAAAGAACCGGCATTTATCACAGGAACAAAACTATACAAAGATGGTGACATCATAGAACTTTCTAAATTAGGCTATGAGTAAGAGTAATCTACTCACAGCTTTTGAAGAGTATCTGAGTGTCACTAAGGCACTGGATACGCTTACCGTATCTTCTTACCTTTCTGATCTTCAACAACTTGAAGATCTAACTCAAAAAACACTGACCAAACTAGATACGACAGATGTACTGAAGTTCTTAGCAAAGTTTGAGAACAAAAGAACACTCAACAGAAAACTCTCTTCTATCAACGCATTTTTTCATTTTTGTCACATACAAGACTTTACACATGAAAAGATAAAGATCCCTATGGCTAAAGTACCTAAAAATTTACCAAAATATGTAAGTAATGAAGAGATACTTGACAGCATTAACCTTATAGACAGAAGTACGGTTATGGGTCTTCGTGATTATGCCTTGATACTCTTTTTATATGCAAGCGGATGTCGTATCTCTGAGGCACTCTCTGTACAGCGTGCAGACATAGTAGACGGATGGCTGAAGATTCGTTTTGCAAAAGGTGAGAAAGAAAGAGTTGTCCCTTTGGCACCTGTAGCCACACAGGCAATGGAACTTTATCTTTCTGAACAGACACTTGCGAGTCCCTATATTTGGCTTAACTACAGAGGAGAGCCTCTCAGCCGTATCTCGGCTTATAAGATCGTAAAAAAATATCTGGGTGTTTCTCCACATGTATTGAGACACTCTTTTGCCTCTTCACTTATTATCGGTGGTGCAGACTTGCGTGTGGTACAGGAATTACTGGGCCATTCTTCTTTGGAAACCACACAGATCTATACCCATATTCAAAAACAGAATTTAGCTGATACCATGAATAGCTATCACCCTTTACGATGATTTTGGTATGATATCTTTATGAAAGAAATAGTAGAGTATTTACAAGAAAAACATATTATATTTAAATCTTTAAAGAGCATTACGCCTAAAGAACTTGGAAGCAGAAAAAAAATAGAACTCTATTTGGGTGTTGATCTCAAAGAGTATTATGCTGTGGTGATGGTAGTGGAAAAGAAGAGTAGGGTACTGAGAAAAGAAGCTGAAGAATTAATGCTTTTACATGAGAAGCTGGAAAAATATATTGACAGTGGTATTAAGAAAAAATATATGATCATCAAAGCACCTTTATGTTCAAAAGCAAAGGCAATGTTGGAAGAACATGGCTGGAAGGTGATGAATGTTAAGTAATCGTGAACTGCTTCACGATTATAGTGAAGGAACCGTAATGGTCGGAATGAACAAAGTGAATGAAGCCATGAAGGCGAGAACCTATGACTGATTTACTTGCAGATATTGGGAACAGTTATTTTCATATATATAACGGGCTGACAGTAGAACATTTAAATTATGATGATGCGATACAGAAGTATAAAGATACACCTTTAAAATATATCTCCGTAAATCAAAAAATTGAAGCAAAGATAGGGCATATAGATGTATGGGAAAATCTCTCTTCTTCTATGGTGATAGAAGGACAATATGACACCATGGGAGTAGACAGAAAAGCTTTGTGTTTAAGTCACAGTGAGGGTGTTCTTATAGATGCTGGATCAGCGATAACTGTAGATGTTGTAGCAAAAGGAAAGTATGTAGGCGGATTTATACTGCCAGGATTGAAAGCATATATCAGCAGTTATAAGTCCATCTCGCCTATCTTAGATATATCCTTGAATAGAGAGCTACTACTGGACTCTTTACCCGGCACAACTAAAGATGGGATAAGCTATGGTATAATCGCGTCTATAAAAGCACTCATAGACCAACATAGTAATGACAAAATACTCTACTTTACAGGTGGAGATGGAGAGTTTCTCTCCTCTTTTTTTGAAGATGCCATATATGATGAAATGTTGGTATTTAATGGGATGCAACAAGCGATAATGAATAAGGGTTAACATGTTAACAGTAGCATTACCTAAGGGTAGAATAGCAGAACAGACACTTGAGATATTTGCTGAGATCTTCGGCGGAGAGTTTAAGTTTGAAGGTAGAGAACTCATTTTAGATATGGGTGAATTTCGTTTTTTAAATGTACGTAATCAGGATGTTCCAACGTATGTAGAACATGGTGCAGCTGATATAGGTGTAGTTGGACTGGATGTGATCACAGAAAAAGANNTGGATATTATNCAACTCCTTGATATGCAGCTTGGAAAATGTAAAGTGGCAATCGGTATTAAAAATGAAGATGAACTTGATTGGTCACGTCCCAACATCAAAATAGCTACAAAGATGGTTAATATTACTAAAAACTACTTTGCCAAAAAAGCAGTCGGTGTGGAAGTGGTTAAACTTTATGGTTCCATAGAACTTGCACCACTTGTCGGTTTGGCCGATGCCATTGTGGACATCGTAGAGACAGGAAGTACCATGAGGGAAAATGGACTTAAAGTAGCTGAAGATATTATGGATTCTTCAGCACATCTCATTTCAAACAAAAATAGTTTTTATGCAAAGAAAAAAGAGATCCTTTCTTTGTATGAAAAGATCAAAGTCGTCGTAGAAAGCCGTGGCTAACTCTACAGCTGATTCTCTTGACCTCTACGCAAAAGTAGAGGATCTTCTTGGTGTAAAAGAGGCTGCTCCAAGTCTTTATGCCCATTATCTTCTTTTTTTAAACTCTGTAGATTTTAAAACACTTTTGGATGTCGGTTGCGGTTCAGGTGACTTTCTCTATCAAATGCAACAGGCGTTAAATATACCCCAAGTAAAAGGGATCGATCTAAGCCCTTTAATGGTGTCTAAAAGCCTTAAACAAGGATTAGATGCCCAGTGTATAGACCTTTGTGATATGGAGGCCAAATTTGACGTTCTCACAGCCGTATTTGATATGTTGAATTATCTTGATAAAGATGCTTTAAAACGTTTTTTATCTTGTGTTTCAGAGCATTTGAATGTTGGCGGTGTTTTTCTTTGTGATATCAATACCTTGTATGGTTTTGAGAATGTTGCAGTAGGATCTTACATTGTAGATGATGACACACGATTTTTAACAGTGGACAGTGATTTTGAAAATGCTGAGTATAGTTCAGAATTTACTTTATTTGAAAAAGGAAGTAAAGGTGTTGATGCGTGCTTTACTAAGTCTCAGGAACAGATCAAACAATATTATCACAGTGTTGAAGAGATAGTAAAATTGAGTGGATTAGAATTACTTGTAAATGATGATGTAAGTTTATATGGATTTGAAGAAGCAGATAAACGCTTTATCGTGTTAGGTAAATTTTAGAGGAGTTGCTTTAAACACAACAAGTTGTGTGAGCCATCAGCTGAGGTTAACTCAGCGTTAGCGTAGTCAAGCAGAGCTTTGCTCTGCTGACGTTCTATAAGAGAGTGTAAACTATCTTACGTTTTCAAATGGATTTTCTACAACATTCTTTCTATCTACGATATAAGGAATAAGTGCTGTTTGTCTAGCTCTTTTGATCGCTACTGTTACAAGTTCTTGGTGACGTTTACAGTTACCAGTCAATCTTCTTGGCATGATCTTAAATCTCTCACTTAGTGAGAATTTAAGTTGTGCCAAATCTTTATAATCTACGAAGTCTATTTTTGCTTCACAATATTTACAAAATCTCTTTTTAAATTTTCTTCTTTCTGCCATGGTGTTCTCCTAAAACGGTATTTCATCTTCATTGATGTCAATTTCTGGAATGTTTGATGCAGGCTGTTGTGGTGCAGCTGCTGGAGCAGACGGTGCAGGTTTGCTATAGTTGTTTTGTGCAGGTGCATCATATGATGTTCCGCCTTGTTGACTATATCCATTGCCACCCATTGGTGCTGCTTCATCTTTGCTTCCTAGCATTTGAAGGTTTTCTACTGTAACAGAGTGCTTAGATCTCTTACTACCATCTTGTGCTGTCCACTGGTCTAACTTCAATCTTCCATCTACTAAAACTTTGCTACCTTTTCGTAAGTACTGGTTTGCAATCTCAGCGGTTCTACCAAAAAAAGTAATATCTACAAAGAGTACTTCTTCTTTTTGCTCACCAGTTTGAGATTTGAATTTACGTGAAGTTGCAATGGCAGTATTACCAATAGCAGATCCACTCTGTGTATATCTGATCTCTATATCTCTGGTTAGGTTTCCGGCTAAAATTATTTTATTGTACATAAGGTTGCTCCTGTTAAGTGCTTTTTTTAATTACGCTTCTGGTGACTCAGCTGGTGTTTCCACTGCCGGTGTCTCTGCTGGTGTTTCCACTGCTGGAGCAGCTTTTCTATTTGCAGATTCTACAAGTTTGTTAAATTGTGTAAGCTCTTTGTTTTTAACATATTTTACTGTCAAAAACTTAATGACGTCTTCATTAATTTTAAGATTTCTTTCAAGCTCTTGGATCACAGTACCTTCACCTTTATAGAAAAGAACAGTGTAGTAACCTCTAGCATGTTTCTCTACAGGGTAAGCAAGTTTTCTCATACCCATATCATCAGCACCAACAAGTTCTGCACCTTCTTTGGCAAGAACATCTTTCACTTTTGCAATCTGTGCTGCAGTCTCTTCGTCTGTAAGTGTAGGTTTAACTACAAACAGTGTTTCATAACAAGTCATATTGTTTCCTTTTGGTTAAATAGCCCATATAAATACATCTATATAGATGTCCAAAAATGAGCAAGAATTTTGGAAGCAGTATGTTACAATAATACCACTTAATCGCACATTATAAAAACATTTAGCTATTTTATTGTATAAAACCCTTGACATTAATCAATTATCTTGTACTATTTGATTATCTTAATTTATATAAAAGGGTTATATTATGCAAAGAAGAAATTTTTTACGTTTAACAGGCACATCGGCAATGGCAGTAGCGGTTGCCCCATCACTTATTACACAGAAGCTTTATGCAGAGGACGGATCACTCTTTAAAGCATATGAAAAAGTACAACTTAAAGATGCTGAAGGTAATCCACTTAAAGCAGGAACATTAGTTGAAGAAGAAAATTATGTATTTAATTATCCACATGCAGCAACACCTGCTATTATGGTTAACCTTAAAGAAGTAGCAGCTAAAGATGTAAAGTTAAAAGCAGCAGACGGTACTGAATATGTATATAGAGGTGGTGTTGGTTCTAAAGGTACTATTGTAGCTTATTCTGCAATTTGTGCACACCAAATGACACGGCCAACAAAAGATATGGCAATGTTCCAATACGTACCTACAACAGGTAAAACACTAGCATATGAAAAATCAGGTGTATTTGTTTGTTCATCACACCTNGCAGCTTATTCTGCAACAGAAGGTGGAAAAGTACTTGGAGGTCCTGCAACACAAGGTCTTGCNGCTATCGTACTTGAAATAGACGCAGATGATAACATTTGGGCAGTTGCTGTACTTGGTCCAGATATGTTTGAAGATTACTTCGCTGCATTTAAGCAAGAACTCAAAGCTGAACACGGTAGAAGAGGTGCTAAAAAGCTCATGAAAGATGAAGCTGTAGCAAAACCACTTAAAGATTTTACTGCTGAGATCATCCAAGCATAAGTTCTTTATATAAGGTATAATAAACACTATTATACCTTGTGATTATCCCCTTTAACCCCCACTGTACCTTTTAGTTACATCTTTTTAAAATTTCAAAAATTCAAGCGATATAATCGTCAATCTGAGATAAATGTGTCATAATTTGATTACTTTTTATTATATGTAAAGAGAACAAAAACAATTCTAATAGGAGACATTATGGCAATGAATAGAAGAGACACGTTTAAACTTGCTGGTGTAGCAGCAGCAGCGGCAGCTATGCCAACTATGGCAACAGCGAGCGGAGCAGCAGCGAAAAAAGCAAGCGGTAAATCAGTAGTAATCGTAGGTGGAGGCTTTGGTGGTCTTACAATGGCGAAGGCACTTAAAAAATCTGACAAGAGCATTGATGTAACAGTCATTGAAAGAAACAACATGTTTATGGCTTGTCCATTCTCAAACTCACTTCTTGGTGGACTTGACAATGTATCTTTAGACACATTTGTTGGTGATTACTACCAACCGTCAGCTAAATACGGATACGCATTTGTACATGGTACAGTAACTGCAATCGATAGAAAAGCAAAAACAGTAACATCTACAAATGGTACTTTTGCATATGATATCCTTGTGCTTTCTCCAGGTATCGAATATAACCTTGAAAAGCAATTCCCAACATGGTCAGCAGAAAAGATCAATGAAGTTTCTCACGCATGTCCAGGCGGATTGATTCCAGGTAANGAGCATGTTGCACTTAAAAGACAACTTGANAATATGGATGATGGTAACGTAATNATTGTACCACCNGCAAAAGGTAAATTCAGATGTCCTCCAGCACCATATGAAAGAACAGCGATGGTTGCTAACTTCATTAAAAATGAAGGTATCAAAGGTAAAGTAATCGTTCTTGATAGCAGACCAGGTAAATTTGCTAAAGCGAAAGCATTTAAAGAGTCTTGGAAAGATCTTTTCTCAGATATCATTGAATACAGAGGCGAAAGTGAAGTAACAGATGTAGATGCAAAAGCTAAAACAATTACATATAAAGATGCAAACGGTAAGTCACACACTGAAAAATATGAAGTATGTAGTCTTATGCCAATCAACAAATGTTCACCGGTAATTGCAATGGCTGGTCTTGAAACAAATGGCGGTGGTTATGCACTTATGGATGGTTACAGCTTCAGATCTAAAACAGATTCAAGCGTTTACGTAATCGGTGATGCAGTAACTCACAAAATTCCACCATCAGGTCAAACAGCTATCTGGGGTTCACACAGAGCAGCAGGTCAGATCGTTGCACAACTTGGCGGTAAAGTTAAAGATACTAAAGAAGGTCTTCCAGCTAAAGCAGCAAACGTATGTTTCTCAATGGTAGGTGGTAAACCAGAAGAAGCGATCATGGTAACACACACATTCACAGCTGATGCTAAGTCTGGTGTACTTAAAGGTGCAGGAAATGTTCCTAAGCCAAAAGATGGAAACGGTAAGTTTAGATCTAAAGGTACAGCGAAAGCAACTAGAGAGTGGTTCAACGGTGTAATGAGAGAAATGTTCAGTTAATCGTCATCTTTTTCATGATTTGCACTCATCTTTCTTGGATGAGTGCAGTCACTTACTTAACGTAAGCTCCTTTACTCAAACCAAGAAATCTAAGCACAACTCATAAAAAATCTTCAACAATTAAATATTTAATAGTCTTGACAAATTTTCAGAACTTAATTAACACGCTATAAATATCCCTGTAGTTTTATTAGCATACTATAGAGTAATACCTCTTTCTGTGTAGCAGGTGCTTTTTTGATGGCTAATTCACTTTCAAGTAAATGTTCAAATATTTTTAATAGTGAAGCAGACTTTACACGTAAAGCCAGTTGCGCTTTTTGTTCTTCTATTTGTTTTGGGAGTTTGTAGCCTAAGATGGCTGCGGAGTCTACATGACCGTTGAGTTTGATGTAGGCATGGAAGAGAAAGATCTGATTTACAAAATATTGTGTTGCTCTTAGTATGGCTGCTTCATCTTCTCCTATCTCTAAGAGTCTTGAGATGGTATCTGTGATGGGTTTTTTGTTAAAGAGGTCAATGAGTAGCTGTTCTGTTGCTAAAGGTGCAGTGGAATAGACAAGTCTGTCTATATCTTTTCCCGTCACCTTAGTACCGAGTATGGCAAGTTTTTCCAGTTCCTTTGCACAGAGTGCCAGGTTATTATTGAGTACCAGCATGAGATGTTGGAGGGCATAGTGATCTATATCCAGTTTAATTTGCTGTGCTTTTTGCTGTAGTACAGTGACGCCATCACGGATATTTGGCTCAAAGAACCGTACCCACACACCACCTTTTTTATCTGTAAATGCAGACTGCATGCTTTTTGCATCTTTTGCCAAACCTGAGTAACCGTAAAGGAAGTAGTTGTCTGGGGTTTTATTGGCGAGTTCTACGAGAACATCCAACTCTTTTTTAGGGATCTTCTTTTCATGTTTGACCACCAATAGGTTTGTTCCTCCAAACAAAGAAGATTGAGATAAAAAAGCCTTAGCCTGTTCAAAGTTCCACTCATCATGGTAAAGACTAAGCATACTCTCTTTTGCATCCGTATGTTTCACATAAGTTTCGATGTAGAAGTCAATGAGATAATCATTTTCACCATAAAACAGAACAGCTTTAGGAAAAGCAACTTTCAGACGCTGGTCAAATTCTCTCTGGTACATTAGACTAACTCCATCTCTTCTGAACTCAGTTTCTCAACAAGTTCAACCATAATGAGAGCCTGTGCAATGTTGGCTTCGTTGATCTTGACCTTGACTCTGTCAAAAAGCATGATATTGTCACCTCTGAGATGTACCGTTACACCTTTGATCTCACCTTGCAGTACCGCTTTGGCATCTTCACCGGCTTCAACGATCTCAGCTTCAAAGATTTCATCTAAATGTTCTGCTGCCCATCTTGCAAACTTTCGGTCTCTAAAGTCCCATTCTGCTTTGGTAGCTTCACGTTCCAGTTCTGAGACTCTTGCACAGAGAGGATCTATGTTTCTTAAAAGATAAGAGGCTTCTTCTTCGTCTTCTCTTAACTGGGTCTTGATAAGCCTATGGAGTATGAGGTCTGCATACCTACGGATAGGTGAGGTGAAGTGGCTGTAGTGTGAAAATCCTAAACCAAAATGTCCTACATTATGTGAATTATATTCGGCACGTCGTAAAGANTTGATGACCATTGAGTCTACTTCTGAAGAGAGTCCCATTTTTTCTGCTTCTTTCTGGATAGCACGTATGAGGGAAGGGGAATCCTCATACTCTTCTACNTAGAGTCCAACGGCTGCAAGTTCTGAAAGGAGTTGTTCTGTACGTGAGAGTTGAGGAGGTTCATGTATACGGAAGATACTGTCACCTTCTCCCTCAAAACGTTTTGCAGAGGCTTGGTTGGCTAAGAGCATACACTCTTCTATGAGAGAGTGGGAAGGTGTACCGGTTTCTATGCTGGTTGCCTTTAATAGATGGTCAGCATCGATGCTCAGTTTTGTCTCTTCAGACCTAAAGTCAAACCCCTGCAGCAGTCTTGTTTTATGCAATTTTTTTGTTATTTCGTACAAAGGCAAAAGATAAGTAAGTATCTCTTTTACTTTTCCTGTGGCTTCTGAACCGTTGTTATCTATGATCTTATCTATGTCATCATAGTTAAAACGGTGTTTAGAATGTATGATCGCTTCAAAGAACTCCTCTTTTTTAGGTTTAAGTGTGTTCTTTTCAAGTTCTATCTTTGCTACAAAAGCAAGTCTGTCTACTTTAGGTTTAAGTGAACAGATATTTTCACTAAGTTCACGAGGGAGCATAGGGAAAGATTTGTGTGGCAGGTAAGTGGTGAAACCTCGTTTTTTAGCTTCTTTGTCTATGTTCGTAAAGTAGGGTACGTAGTGAGAGACATCTGCAATGGCAACATAAAGTGTATGGGTCTGTATATCAAAATAGATAGCATCATCAAAATCTTTTGCAGTGACGGGATCAATGGTACAAAAATCAAGGTGCGTAAGATCAACACGGTCAGGATATTCTTCTTTGGCCACTTCAAGTTCAACATCGAGTGCCTCTGTGATACAATCCCCAGGAAAAGCATCTTCACGGTTATAGAGTGCAAGAGAGATCTTCTCATCAACCCTTGCATCATCTAAATGACCAAAGACTTCCAAGACTTTGTCTGTATCTATATCTACTTTGAGGACTGTGCCAAGTTTAAAGGCTTTTAAGTCCATCCCTGCCATCTCTGCATGGGTTGGTTCACCGGTACGGATGTTGAGTATCAAGAAGTGACCCTGCTCATCTCTATGAGTATAAGCGATAGTAAAGAGGTGGGCTTTGTCTATGACAAGTTTAACGATGCCGCTTGCACGTCCCCGTCTGGCGATGACACGTTTGACGACAACAGTGTCTCCATGTTTTGCACCCCAAAGATGATCGGGTTCTACAAGCAGATCTCTTTGTTCTTTAAACTCAGCTTCTACATACCCCCTGCCATCTTTACCGATGTAAAGTCTTCCTGCACGGTAAAGCGATCCTAATTTCCATAAGCCTTCAACCTCTTCTATGGCACCGATCTGTTGAAGTGACTGAAAACTGTTCTGGTCTTCTTGTTCGATGTCACTTTCAAGACATCCTTGCATAAGTTGTATAGCAAAAGGACTCATCTAGAGCCTTTTGTTTTAGATGAAATAAGTAGGGATTTTATGTTTGTTTTCTTCATACAATGATTATAGCAGATTAGTGTTTTAAAGCCTCTAATCTGTCTATACGTTGTTGGGTACTTGGGTGTGTAGAAAAAAGTTGTTTGAGAGAGACATCTCTTCCTGTAAACGGATTGATGATGAACATATGCGCAGTTTGAGGATCTGCATCATGCATAGAAATGCCTCTGGCATAGTTATCAAGTTTAGCCAGTCCACTCTGTAACCACTCCGGATGTCCAGTCATCTCTGCAGCACCTGCATCTGCCATAAACTCACGGTTTCTACTTACGGTCATTTGTATGACTGTGGCAGCCATCGGCATGATGATCATGAGTGCAAGTGTTACCAGAATATTTGGTCTGTCACGACCTCCTCCAAAGAACATCCCAAACTGAGCTAACATTGCGATGGCTCCGGCGATAGTCGCAGTGACAGTTCCTATAAGCATATCGTAGTGTTTTATGTGACTAAGTTCATGTGCGACAACTGCTTCAACTTCTTCTTGTGTAAGTAACTCTAAGAGTCCTTCTGTGACAGCTACAGCAGCATTTTCATAGTTACGTCCTGTTGCAAAGGCATTTGGCTGTTTGTCTGGGATGATGTAAAGAGCTGGCATAGGTAGTCCCGTACGGTGTGTCAGTCTCTCAACTATCTCATAAAGTCCAGTGGCAGAGTTGTGATCCACAGGTATAGCATGGTAATGTTTGAGTACTTGTGTATCACTGTAGTAGTAGGCATAAAAGTTCATACCTGCTGCTGCGATGAATGCGATGATCATACCAGTCTGTCCGGCTATCATCCCACCAAACCAGATAAAAAGTAGTGTGAGCCCTGTCATGAGGGCGTAAGTTTTAAATTGTTCCATTATATAGAATCCTCATTTTTTGTTTGAGTATATCTTGACTTTACAAATGGAAGGTAAATCGTATAATACGTTATAATCATTGTATGAGCAAAATAATTTTAACCATAACATTTTTACTAACTTCTCTCTTTGCTGACTATAAGTCAGATATTTCACCTATTACAGTTGAAATCAAAGAACGTATGATCAAAGGAAATTCATGGCGAAAAGGGTGTCCTGTACCTTTAAAAGATTTACGTTATCTACGTATGACCTATAAAGGTTTTAGTGGTACAGATCTGAGGGGTGAACTCATTGTGCATAAAGATGTATCTACAGAAGTAACACAGATCTTTGAAGCACTTTATCAAGCAGACTATCCTATACACA
>JGI24023J19991_10000683_pt1 | contig 26501 bp, 23 predicted proteins | sample Cruoilmetagenom1_FD_19991 | JGI IMG/M metagenome (IMG submission 19991) | reverse complement strand
TTATTATCTACTAAAGAAGCGTGATTTATAAGACTATGTTCCATTAATTTTTTAAACGAAGTTTCTAAAATTTAGTCACACTGAGCTTGACGAAGTGTGACAAGCACAGATTTTAATGATACCCTTCAGAAGCATGTTCTAAAGACTCCAAATCTATAATCTTTATACGACGCCCTTTGACTTCAAGTATGCCTTCAGTTTTAAAGGTGGATAACAATCGTATGGCAGATTCAGTCGCAGTGCCAATCGTATTGGCAATTTCTTCACGTGTAAGACGTACATCGATAAAACCTTCAGAATCTGTCCCAAAAATACGTTCTAATTGTATGATTATATCAGCCAATCGTTCTTTAACCGATTTTTGCGCCATCATCGATATTGAACTATTGGCTTCATTGAGTTGTTGCGAAATATTCTTCATCAATTGTAATGAAAAAGTAGGATTCTCTTTAATCGCATCTAAAATTTTCGTTTTTGGAATAAAACAAACTTGCATATCTTCTAATGCAGTTATCGTTAAACCCGATGGTTCTTCACTTAAGACAGAGCGTTGTCCTAACATATTGCCTTGTCGTAAAAACTTAACAATCTGGCTTTTACCATTTGTATTTAATTTGCTTAATTTACATTTTCCACTTCGCAAACAATATACACCATTCATCATATGACCTTCGGTCACAATATTTTCTCCTTTTTTGATATTTAAAGTCGTTTTACTACGTGTAAATCCTTCTAATTCTTCAAAAACAAGTGTACTAAATTCATTATCATTTTTTATAAAACAATGTTCACAAGCACCCATGGTGTTTAGTTTTTAGATTATCGTAAATTTGCCACAAATATAATTCAAAAAATTGATATTTATCAGTTTAAGACTTATACTTTTTTGATATTTTCAATAAATGAGTGATAAAATATGCTACCATTGTGGACTTGATTGTGGTAAAAATCCCGTAGAATTCAACGACAAATGTTTTTGTTGTAACGGATGTAAAACTGTTTACGAGATTTTAAATCAAAACGAATTAAGTTGTTATTATGATTTAGAACAAACCCCAGGTACTATTCCTAAAGAGATTCAAGGTAAATTTGATTATTTAACAAATAGTGATATTGCCGATCAACTCATAGAATTTTCTGATGGAACTACTAGTGTCGTTGAGTTTTATATTCCATCCATACATTGCAGTGCTTGTATTTGGGTATTGGAAAATTTAGAAAAATTGAATCCTGCAATTATTAATTCGCTCGTCAATTTTCCTAACAAAACAGTTCGCATCAATTTTAAAACGCAAGAAACTGACTTAAAAGATATTGTCGAATTATTAACTTCGATAGCCTACGAACCCTATATCAGTCTTGAAGATGCCGATAAGAGTGCCAAAAAAGTAGATAAGACACTACTCTATCAATTAGGAGTAGCCGCTTTTGGTTTTGGAAACGTCATGTTGTTGGCATTTCCTGAATATTTTGAAGCGGATGAATTTTGGTTAGACAAATTCAAATATCTATTTAGATATATGATGCTTGTTTTATCCATCCCTGTAGTCATTTATGGAGCAAAAGATTATTTTGTTACTGCTTATAAAGGATTAGTCAATAAGATATTAAGTGTTGACGTACCCATCGCAATAGGTATTATTGTTTTGTTTTTGAGAAGTAGTTATGAAGTAATAACTGATTTTGGTCCAGGATATTTTGACAGTTTAACGGGATTAGTATTTTTCCTACTCTTAGGTAAATTTTTTCAACAACGCACTTACAATTACCTGTCATTTGAAAGAGATTACAAATCCTATTTTCCCATCGGAGTTACTAAAATTAAAGATGGTAAAGAGCAAAGTGTGCCTGTGCAAGAAGTAAAACAAGGCGATCGTTTGCTTATACGAAATGAAGAGCTAATTCCAGTTGATGCTATTATCATTCGTGGTGAAGCTTTACTCGATTATAGTTTTGTCACTGGTGAATCAGCTCCTGTATATAAAGGCAATGGTGAAAAAGTATTTGCCGGTGGAAAACAAACGGGTGGAGCTATTGAGATTGATGTCATCAATGAAATTTCAGAAAGTTATTTGACAGAATTATGGAGTAATGATATATTCAAAAAAAATAGTGAAGAAAAAGATATAAAATCAATGACCGATGCGATCAGTAAATACTTTACGATTACCATTGTTAGTATTGCTTTTATAGCTGGTCTCTATTGGGCATTTATCAACTTAGGCACTGCAGCAAGTGTAGTTACGGCAGTATTAATCATTGCCTGCCCATGTGCACTCGCGCTATCTGCGCCATTTGCAATGGGCAATATGTTACGCATTTTTGGATATAAAAAATTCTATTTAAAGAATGCATCCGTTATTGAAAAAATTGAAAAAGTAACGCATATTATATTTGACAAAACAGGGACTATTACCACAAATGACAGTTCAAGCTTATCCTATTCAGGGGATGTTTTAAGTGACACAGAATATCGATCTATTAAATCTTTAATACGTTCGTCTAACCATCCATTAAGTAGGGCTTTAAATGATTATATTGACGCAGAGGCTTTTACAGATCCCGTCCAAGAATACGAAGAAGTCCTAGGAAAAGGTGTGCAAGGTAAAATCGAAGGAATGCAAGTCCAAATTGGTTCAGCTCAATTTGTAGGTGCTAAAAATGAAAACACCCTAAACACAACTATTTATATCAAAATCAATGATACAGTTAAAGGCTATTATAAGAGTAAGAACACGTATAGAGAAGACATTTCATCTGTATTTTCAACTTTAGGAGCTCGTTATGAGCTCACCATTCTTTCGGGTGATAATGAAGGTGAAAAAGAATATTTAACAAGTATCTTACCACAAAAAACTGAGTTTNTATTTAACCAAAAACCAAAAGANAANCTAGAATACATCAAAAGCTTACAAGATAAAGGNGCCAATGTTATGATGATAGGCGATGGACTTAATGATGCAGGTGCATTAGCTCAAAGCAATGTAGGAATTGCGATTTCTGAAAATGTAAATGTATTCTCACCAGCTTGTGATGCAATTATGGAGGCAAAACTTTTCAATAAATTCCCTCAGTTTTTAACACTCTCAAAACAAACCATTCATATTATAAAATGGAGTTTTGGACTCTCCTTTTTATATAACTTTATTGGGATCTATTTTGCGGTTACCGCACAACTTACCCCATTAGTTGCGGCTATATTAATGCCTTTAAGTTCTATCAGTATTGTTGTTTTTGTCACTATTCTAACTAACCTAGTTGCTAAACAAAAAAAATTCTAATACAACATTTTCTAAAAATGACTTTTGTCATGTGAAATTCAGTTTTTTCAATTAAATTTGCACGATTCTATAATCTTATAATGGAAGTAATCTATTTGACCATAAGCATTACCGTACTTTTAGCGGGTTTTTTCTTATTTTTGTTTTTTAAAAATGTAAAAACAGGTCAGTATGATGATACCTATACGCCGTCTGTAAGAATGCTATTTGACGATGAATTAGTCAAAGAAACTCCTGAGAAAAAAGTAGAAGTAGTAGAAAAAGAAAACAAAATTGAAATTAAATAATTAACCAAAATCAATATTAATTAATCAAATCTAGTATGGAAAAACAACAATTTTATTACGACAACAAAATTGTGAAACTATTCTTCTGGGCTACCATCGTTTGGGGTATCGTCGGAATGACAGTTGGACTTATGGTCGCATTTTTATTCCTTTTCCCAAATTATATGGAAGGAATTTCTTGGTTGAGTTTTGGACGTTTACGCCCATTACATACCAATGCTGCAATTTTTGCCTTTGTAGGAAATGGGTTCTTTTTAGGGATGTATTATTCAATGCAACGCCTATTAAAAACACGTATGTTCAGTGATTTCTTAAGTAAATTACACTTTTGGGGTTGGCAATCAGCCATTGTATTAGCAGCCATAACTTTACCTTTAGGTTATACATCTACTAAAGAATATGCCGAATTAGAATGGCCAATCGATCTCCTCGTTACACTTACATGGGTTGTAATGGGTATCAATTTGATTGGAACGATCGTTAAAAGACGTCAACGTCATATTTATGTTGCGATTTGGTTCTATATTTCAACATTTGTAACCATTGCCATGTTGTATGTTTTTAACAACCTTGAGTTACCAGTATCGATGAGTGGTATGAAATCATATTCGGTTTATTCAGGTGTTCAAGATGCTATGGTTCAATGGTGGTATGGTCATAATGCAGTAGCATTTTTCTTAACGACTCCGATGCTTGGTTTAATGTACTATTTTGTACCTAAAGCGGCAAATAGACCTGTATATTCATATAGACTATCTATTATTCACTTCTGGACATTAATATTTATTTATATCTGGGCTGGACCTCACCATTTATTATATACTGCCTTACCAGATTGGGCACAAAACTTAGGTACTGTGTTTTCTGTAATGTTAATATTCCCATCTTGGGGTGGTATGATAAACGGGTTATTAACCTTGCGTGGTGCTTGGGATAAAGTTCGTGAAGATCCTATTTTGAAATTCTTTGTAGTGGCAATTACCGCTTATGGTATGGCAACTTTTGAAGGACCTATGTTAGCCTTTAAAAACTTAAATGCAATTGCACATTATACTGACTGGATCGTAGCGCACGTTCACATCGGTACATTAGGCTGGAACGGATTCTTTTTATCTGGTATGCTTTATTGGTTAGCCTCTAAATTATATAAAACAAAACTGTATTCTGTAAAATTGGCAAATATCCATTTTTGGATAGGAACCATAGGTATTTTATTTTATTCAATGCCTTTATATATTGCAGGATTTACACAAGCTTTCTTGTGGAAACAATTCAACGAAGCAGGTACTTTGGTGTATGGTAATTTCTTAGAAACTGTTACACAGATTGTTCCTATGTATGCTATGCGTGCCTTTGGTGGTACTTTATACTTCACTGGGTTTATAATCTTAGCCTACAACATATATAAAACAGCAAAACAAGGAGAAAAAGTTACCGATGAATTGGCAGAAGCAGCACCATTAAAACCAATTAGTGGTAAGCGTGCTAAAAACGAAGCCATACATCCTTGGTTAGAAAGAAAAGTAGGACTGTTTACAGTATTAGCTTTTGTAGCAACTGCAATTGGTGGAGCCGTACAAATTGTACCTTTATTATTAGTTGATTCGAACATTCCTAAAATTGCAAGCGTTAAACCGTATAGCCCATTAGAATTAGAAGGTCGTGATATCTATATGCGTGAAGGGTGTAATAACTGTCACTCACAAATGATTCGTCCTTTCCGTTCAGAAGTTGAACGTTATGGTGAATACTCAAAAGCAGGAGAATTTGTGTATGATTTCCCATTCTTATGGGGTTCTCGTAGAACAGGTCCAGATGTACATCGTATCGGTGGAAAATACAACAATAACTGGCACTTTAACCACATGATGGATCCAAGTTCAACATCACCTGGTACCATTATGCCTGTTTATTCTTGGTTAATCACAGATGACTTAGATTACTCAACGATTGAAGGTAAATTAAAAACTTTAAGAAAGTTAGGGGTACCTTATACAGATGAAGAGATTGCAGGAGCAAAAGCTAGTTTAGTTGCTCAAGCTAAAGAAGTTGAAGCGGAGCTACATAATGATCCTGAGTATGTGAAAAATTATGCTGATGCAAATATTCAAGACAAAGAAATTGTAGCTGTTATAGCCTATTTACAACGTCTTGGCACAGATATTAAAGCAGACAAAAAAGCTCAAAACTAATGATTCGATTTATCAAACATAATTTCGATAATATGGAAGGAGTTGCTATTTACCCCATAGTTTCTCTAGTTCTTTTCTTTGCAATCTTTACGGCAATGGTCGTTCTAGTTATGCGTTTAAAAAAGAATTATATCGAAGAAAACAGTCAGCTTCCTTTAGAAGATGATGAGAACAACTTAAACAACTAATAATTATGAGTAACAATAAAGAACAAATGACTGGTTGGCAAAAGTTCATACAATCTATGACCAAAGCCAATGAATTAGGTCGTGAAGAAGAAGTAATGTTAGACCACGATTATGATGGTATTAAAGAATTAGATAACGTATTACCACCTTGGTGGTTATATGGATTTTATATTACCATAGGTATTTCTATTTTCTATTATGTAGCCATTCACATTTTAGGCTGGTACGGACAAGAAGATGAATATAAATCGGAACTAATAGCGCATACAGAAAAAGTAGCTAAATATAAAGCGGAACATCCTGAGTTATTTAAAACTGAAAATTTAGTTGCCTTTACCGATGCAGCAAATATTCAAAAAGGAAAAGAGCTTTTTGCCACTAAAACATGTACCGCTTGTCATCTTGCGGATGCAGGTGGAAGTATTGGACCAAACATGACCGATGATTATTGGATCTTAGGTGGTGGTTTTCAAAATATCTTTAATACCATTACAAAAGGTGGTCGTCCTGGAAAAGGAATGGTAGCATGGGAAAGCACTATTACACAAGAAGAACGTCAACAATTGGCTAGCTATATCTTAACCTTGAGAGGGACTACTCCTGCAACTCCCAAAGCACCTGAAGGTGATTTATGGGTTGAAGGTGCTGATGAAGAAAAAGCAGAAGAAACTCCAGCTGAAGAAGTAAAAGAAGTTGAAGAAACGGTAACACACTAGTTTTTTACCTTCTTAACTAATAATTTAAACGCCATAAGAGTAATTCTTATGGCGTTTTTAATAACCTGTAACTCATGTTACTAGTAGATTTGCTTAAAATTCATAATTTTGCAACTTATTTTTTGATTTAATATTAACTAGAATGAACGATTTTAATAAAGACACCTTTAGAGACACCATAGCGACTATTGACGAAACTGGATCAAGAAATTTTATTCACCCCAAAAAACCAAAAGGCACATATTATAATTACCGAACTTGGCTCAGTTGGGTTTTATTACTAATTCTCTTTGCTTCCCCATTTATTAAAACGAACGGTCATCAGCTATTTCTTTTTAATGTAGGTGAACGACAATTCAATATATTCGGCTTTCCGTTCTTTCCTCAAGATTTTCACATTTTCGCCATCGTTATCGGTATAATGGTGGTTTTTATCATCTTATTTACCGTAATTTTTGGTCGTATATTTTGTGGATGGCTATGTCCGCAGACTATTTTTATGGAAATGGTTTTTCGTAAAATAGAATATGCCATTGAAGGTGATCGAGCCAAACAAATTAAACTCAACAAACAAGATTGGAACGCAGAGAAAATCCGTAAAAAAGGACTCAAATGGACTATTTTCTTTTTGATATCTTTTCTAATTAGCAACGTGTTTCTTGCCTATGTTATCGGAAGTAATGAGCTCTTACTATATATCAAAGAAGGGATTGGATCGCATTTAAAAACTTTTATAATTCTACTAATATTCACCAGTGTATTCTATTTTGTATTCGCATGGTTTAGAGAGCAAGTTTGTATTATTGTTTGTCCTTATGGTCGTTTACAAGGTGTTTTACTAGATAATAAATCAATTAATGTCGCTTATGATTTTGTCAGAGGTGAAGGTAAAAGTGGCCGTGGAAAATACCGTAAAAGTGAAGATCGTGTTGCAGCAGGTAATGGTGATTGTATAGACTGTAAACAATGTATAGCTGTTTGCCCAACGGGTATAGATATTAGAAATGGTACACAATTAGAATGTATCAACTGTACAGCGTGTATCGATGCTTGTGACTCCATGATGGAAAGCATTGGTTTTGAAAAAGGTTTGATCAAATATGCTTCTGAAGATGATATAGAAAAAGGAGAGAAATTTAAATTCAATGCACGTCTCGGATTCTACACCTTTATATTAACAGCACTAACGGCTTTACTCGTTTCATTACTTATCTTTAGAGGAAATGTAGAAACTGTAATTTTACGCCTTCCGGGACAAATGTTCACGACAGAAGGTGACCAAGTTAGTAATGTCTACACCTATAAGGTAATCAATAAAGGAACCGAAACTTTAGAATATATTAGTTTCAAAGTGATCTCACATGAGGGTAATATTAAATATATCGGAGCTCAAAATTTTGATGTAGCTGAACAAGAACAAGCCGAAGGAACTATTTTTATTAACATCGACAAAAATGAGCTAAACTCCAACAAAGAAAAGATTAAAATCGGAGTTTATGAGGGTGATAAACTGATTGAAGAAATCAGCACCAATTTCCCTGGGCCAATGGTGATCAAATAAAAACAATATTTCATATAAAAAAGCCCGTCAAGTGCTAGTTAAAACTAGTACTTGACGGGCTTTTTAATTGTTGATTTTACAAATCAAACTTATAGGTAATACCTCCTAAAACCTGCAAACCTTGCACAGGATAATTATGAAAACGTTTATATTTTGTCCCTAATAAATTATTTCCTTTAGCAAATGCAGATAATCGATTGGTAAATGCATAGCTAATTTCTGCATTCAAATCTAAATAGACACCCATCTCAACGATATAATCTTCTATATCATACAATAAGGGTAAAAGGTAAGGCATTTCAAAATCTTTACGTTCTCCTAGCATAAATAATTTTGCAGCACCTGTCCATTTATTGGCATGATAATCTGCAAACAATGTTGTTTTTAAATTTGGCAAATTCCATGCTTCTATTTGATTTTCTAAGGAATAAGAAGCATAATTTACACTACCTCCAAAAGTAAATTCTTTGGAAAAATCAATGGCTAGCTCTCCATAGAGTGAAAGTGTCTTTACATCGTCATAAAGTACACCAAACGAATTTCCTAATTCATATGGTTCATTTACAGGCATAATATCAGTACCATCAGTCTTAATTTGGTTTAAGACCTGTAGTGGTTTACTTCGTTCATCTGCAAAAGAACCTCTTAAAAGATAATTCATATTACTAGCCAATTTACCTTTGAGACCAGCAAATGCTCTATATTTTTCATCCGTAGGGACACTATATAAATTGGGAGATATAAAAGAATTATCCTGTGATAGGTCTAAAAATGTATTATAATTTAACCCACCAGTAGCTCCAGCAAAAACAGTCAATACTTCTTCTACTAACTGATAAGAAGCATCCACATTAGGATAGGCTTTGAATTCACTATTTGAATTTTCAATATCAACAGCATAATACAATTTAGCACCTAAATTAATGCTTAAATTATCACGTAAAACTTCAAAATTTGGGGTCACTCCAAAATTTAAATAACTATATGTTATCGCAGAACTATTTGCATAATTACGATCAAAGTTGCCATTCAAATAATCTAGATCAAATTGAAAATTGATTATCTCAGAGGATATAGGCATTTCAAAAGTAGGTTGAATACGCGCCCGTAGCTCACCACTTTTAAAATTATCACCTAAACTACTAATCTTGGCTTTCGCTCCCTTAAAAAAACTATCAAAATATTCAATCTCTCCTCCTATTCCAATATTCAAATAAGTTTGCTTTGGATCGATATTTTCTAACAGACTAGCATCATAAGATGTTCCTTCAGACAAACCATACCAATTATAAAGTTGATGTTGTGCTCCAAAGTTTATACTCCAATCCATGTCTCGAGTTCCTGATTTATAATACAAATCAAGGGCTGAATCATAAAATGAATCATCTAGGACAATATCTTTGATGCCACCTTGCGAAGAATGATGTTTTAATAAGACACCAAATTCCGAATCTCTATTTGGAAAAGTTCGCATATACGCTTCAATAAGCGGTGTCGTATAATTTCCAAAACCTGCCGAGATGTAGTTATCAAATAAGCGTTCTTTTTTAGGTCTTGCAACTCCCTTTACCTTTCCTTTTGAAGGCGTAAAAGTTGAGGCAACTGGCACCGAATTAATTTGATAACCAATAGGTTCTTTTTCAACAGTTTCATTTGAAATAATCGGATGATCATTTACTTTAAAAGCATCTGATATGGTTGGCGTATAAGGTTTTACAACATTAATAACCTCTGTATTTAATGTGTCTTTAGGTTGTTGTGCATAAACCATCAAGCTAAGTAAACTGAGGAAACTGGTTATGATTAATCTATTCATTTCTTACTGTTTTTCTATTGTTAAAGCGATTATTGTACTGCTTATTCAGGTAAAACGGAATCATTCGTTTTAGCTTCTTCACGTTTTATTCGATTGAGTTCTATCTGCGCCTCTTGTGTAACATCATCAAATTGTTTAAAATTCTTACTAACACTTTCTAAAATATAAGTCGCTTGATACGCATCTTTTAATTCATAAAAATTCTTTGCCATCACGACCAATCCTTTTGCTCCCCAATATTTATAAGCTGCATAATCAGAAGCTATTTTTTGTACAATTACATTAGAGTTTTTATAATCACCATCTTGATGTTTAAAATAAGCATTGTAGAACAAAGCCTCGGCTTTTAATTCACCAGAAGCCGTATTTTCTACATTTTTGTAAGCAATACGTGCTTTACTTTCATCACCAGTCTTAATAGCTGAACGTGCAATAATCACATTGGCATCCGATTTTAAACGCGTGTCGATACTGTTGCTATTTAAAACTTTCTCAGCATAACGAACCGCATTCGTATAATCCTCTTTTTGATAATAGGCTTTCATTAAATTACTTTGTGCAAAAACAACATTTTGCGGATGATCGGCTACTTGTTCTAATTGAATTAACAAAGGCATTGCAGCATCCCAATTTTTTTCATCTAAATATACTTGTGATAATCTTGAGAGTGCTTGCTCTGTATATTCATTTAGCTGTTGTTGCGTCACATATTGATAATGTGGTTTTGTTTCGCTAATTCTATTTTGACTTTCTAAAGATTGCGCGAGATAAAAGTGTGCTTGCAAGGCATGAAGTCCATTGGAAAAGTTATGTAGATACTTTTTAAAAGCTGTAATGGCTTTATCATACTCATTCATCACAAATTGCTTTTCAGCGGATTCATACATATCATTATCGAGTTCTGCGTCAGAAACATTCACAAAATCAAGATTCTTAACCCAAGCTGCATACTCGTCTACGCGACCTGTATCAACATAAATTTGTCTTGCGTTACGAACAGCTTCTTGGGCAATCGCTGTGTTTGGGTAACGTCTTACAGCTTCTTTATAGACGTTTAGTGCTTGATCGTTTTCGTTATTGTTGTAATAAATCAATCCTTTTTTAAGTAACACACGTGGCACAAAAAAACTTTTTGGATGTTCGTTCAAAAGCTGATCATAAGATGCCAAGGCTTCAACTGTTTTATTAGATGCTGTAAAAGTTGTTCCCAAAACATATAAGGCATCATCTCTATAAACAGATCTAGGATAGGATGTAATTACATTGCTTAACAGACTGATTTTCTTTGCATTATTCCTTAGAAAACCATAACTAATAGCCGTTTGAAAAGTTGCATAATCTGCCGTTTTGCCTGTTAATTCCTTTGATTTAGTATACGCATTAATAGCTTTTTGATACGAACTTGTTACAAAGTAGGTATCTCCTAACCTTAAATAAGCATCATTTTTTTTAACAGGATCTAACGAAGTATTATTTAAATAGCTATTAAAAAAACTTGGCGCATTTGAATAGTCTTTTTGTTTAAAATAGACATAACCTAGTTGATAATCTATGGCAGCACTTTCTTCTAAAGAAGCAGCAACTGGCATTGACTTAAAACTTTTATAGCCCTGTAATGCCGCTTCGAATAATTGTAATTGATAATTAGATTCTGCTTTCCAATACGTGGCTCTTGCTATTAGTGTCTCATCAATTTTTTGTGTTAAGGATTTATCAAAATGTGATTTAGCCTCAGAATATTGATTTTCTGAAAAAAGCTGAACACCTCTTAAAAAGGTCACTTTTTGATACAATGCTTTATTATCTAATTTCTTATTATCCTCTAGATAACTTAGGGCACCTTTATAATCTTTAGAAACCACATAGGCACTGATAATCAAATCTTTTATTGCATTTTTTTCAGGTGAATTTGGATAGGCGAGTAAGAAATCTTGTAAAACCTCTGGTACACTCTTATATGGATTCCCAATCTCATAACTCAACTTTGCATAATTTAAAAAAGCATCTTCTTGAATCTTGGGTTTAAAATCCATTTGGCTTGCATTTCTAAACGCATTTAATGCTTCTGGCTTTTGATCTAGTTTTAAATAACACTCTGCTAAATGATAAAAAGCATTTTGAGCAACTGCATTATTTCCATCAATAATCTTGTTAAAATGTGCTACTGCATTCTCATAATCTTGCTGTTGATAATAAGCATATCCTAATAAATAATAATCGGTATTTGTCCATTTATTACGTTTTCCTTTATAGTTTTTTAAATATGGAATGGCTTTATCATACTGTTCTAAGTTAAAGTAACTCTCTCCTACTATTTTATTTATTTCAGATTTCTCTACTCGCTTAGCTGTTGGCAACAAAGGCAAACCTGCATCAATTGCTTTTTGAAACTTACCAAGTTTAAAGTTCATATCTGCCATATAATAGGAGACATCCTTTTTATAATTAGCATCTTCAGACACTTCAGATAGATACTTATCTGCATTGTCATAATCATCTTGTTGATAGGCTATATAACCATAATAATATTTTGCTTGCGCTCCATATTTTTGAGAATCTAATAATTGAACAAAATACTTTTTAGAAGCTGTTAAATTTTTTGTGGTAAATAAAGCATATCCATATTTAAACAAATAATCCTCAAAAGCCTTTCGACTCATATTCTTATACTTTACTTTTTTGAGCCATTTTAAGGCAAAAGCATATTTACCGTTATCATAATAATAAGTGGCTACCTCCATAAATGCATCATTTCTTTTGGTGCTATTAGGGTATTTATCAACAAACTCTTGCATCATATCGTCAGCATTTTGTTGTCCTAAACGTACGGCGCAGTTTGCTGCGTAATAATCACAGTTAGCTCTCATTTCAGATGCTTCCTCAAATTGTGTTCTAATTTCTTTAAAAGAATGCTGTGCAGCTACATAGGCCTTGTTATGATACAATTCTAAAGCGTGATAATAGGCTTCTAAATCGTTTGTATAGGTTGCTGTTTCTTGTGCTGTGAGATTTGGTAATTGCCACAACACAACAAGAATAAAAAGAATTTTTTTTAGCATTATATGTATTTTATAAAAATTAACCTCATTATTGAATGAAACTCAAATGTAGGCATTGTTACTTTTATAAACGTGATTTTAGTATAAAATTGTTTTTGTTCATTAATAAAAATCATTCAACTCCTTTTCATAAAAAAAACTACATTTGTAAAAAACAAAGTTTATGCCAGAAGCTATTTTACGCTTAGAGGATGTATCTATCTTTCAGCGAGAAAATTTAGTCTTATCAAATATCAATCTACAAATAAATCCAGGTGATTTTTATTATCTCATCGGGAAAACTGGAAGTGGAAAAAGTAGTTTGATGAAAACTCTCTATGGTGATTTACCGCTTATAAGAGGAAAAGGTCATATAGTTGGCTTTGATTTATCTACCCTCGAAGATAAAGAAATACCCTTTTTACGTAGAAAATTAGGAATCGTCTTTCAAGATTTTAAACTCCTAAATGATCGATCTGTACAGGCTAATCTAGAATTTGTACTAAAAGCTACAGGTTGGAAAGAAACTGAAAAAATTAAACGACAAATAGAAACTGTCTTAGATCGTGTGGGTTTAAAAAGTAAAGGTTTTAAGATGCCGTTTGAATTATCAGGTGGTGAACAACAGCGACTGGCAATCGCAAGAGCTTTATTAAATAATCCTGCTTTAATTTTAGCGGATGAACCTACGGGAAATTTAGACCCGAGAACCTCTCTAGAAGTGATGCAGGTTCTCGAAGAAATACACGCCACTGGCACAACGGTTTTAATGGCTACTCATGATTATTCATTGATTTTAAAGCACAATCATCCGACTATAAAATGTGAAGGTGGAAAGCTATTTGAAGTGGTGCAACAGAATGGATAGATACTTATAATAAATCAATAATTTTTTTTGCACTTTTTTTGGTATCAAATTTTTGAATAAGTCGCTTTTTTAAATCTATCTCTTTTTTAGAATAATCTAAACTGATAATTTTGCGAATTGCTTTTCTCATATCTTCTTTAGAATCTGCCTGTACGCAAATCTCCTCTAGACCTGTTTGAGCAAGCATAGCATCGTTCGCAACTACAAATCTACCGGCATAAATAGAATTAATCAATTTTAATTTGATACCTGTTTTTTGGAAAGTCGGCAATACATGTAGCTGTGCTCTTTCAAATAATGAATCTAGGACTCCATCTTTTGTTATGTTAACAAAACTGACATTCGTTTCTAAGTCTATTTTTGATTTTAATTCTTTTGGCAAAAAACTAGCAGCCAAAACTAATGGATAATTGATTTCTGTGAAAACTTCTAACAGAAATTCAGCTGCACGTTTATTATCAGAAATACGTAAATCGCCATGATAAAGAGCAAAATCACCTTTCGAAGACAAATCTAAAACATCTTTAAATTGGTGAAATGGCGGAATAAATACAACTTTTTCTTTAAACTTCTTTTTAAAATAGGCCGTTTCGTTGGGTGAAATAGCCAAGATAAAATCTGCTTTGGTTAGAATTGGTTCGTAATTCTTTATCTTTCTTGACTCGCTTTTAAAAAATGCTTTTTTTGCTTGATTGGTTTCACTTTTTGCTAATCCATTATAATAATCATGCTCAATATTGTGCATTCTCACGAATGTTTTTCGGTTAGAAAAGTCCTCATAGAGCAAAGGATAAGTCGTGTGTAAGCCTTCAAACAAAATAGGAACCGTATCTTTTTTTAAATTTGAAATCAATAATAAATTTGCTCTCGATTTTACTATAAAAGGCAAGGTGGATATTAGGCTTCTAACAATTGAATTTCGAGAATAATAAAAAACTTTATCACAATATTTTAAGAGTTCATCTTGACGTTCCTTCTTGTATTCAAAAGTATGTAAGGTAATACTCACTCCTATTTCAGAAAGTGTTTTTAGTTTATAAAACACATCAATTGCCCCACCGTAGTTTGGTGGATATGGAATATCAAACGATACAATATGTAATTTTACTAAGTTTGAGATTTTCAAATTTTTTAGCTCTACAAAACTATCATTTATTATAGTATAATAAAATTTAAAGTCATTAAATACTGCAATTTATTATTGGTTTCTCCTCAGATCTCAATCCAGTATTTTTAGCTACTTTTGCCCAAAACAAGCTCACATGGATTTAAATCACATTCCTCAAATTAAGTATACTGATTCAGGTAATTTTTTTCTGTTAGCAGGACCATGTGCTATTGAAGGAGAATTGATGGCGATGAAAATTGCGGAACAAATAGTAAAAGTGACTGATCAATTAAAAATTCCGTTTGTCTTTAAAGGAAGTTTTAAAAAAGCCAATCGATCTCGTTTAGATAGTTTTACAGGAATAGGTGATGAAAAAGCCTTAAAAATTTTAGCAAAAGTTCGCGAAGAATTTAAGGTTCCCACAATTACTGACATTCATAAAGAGAGTGATGCTTCAATGGCAGCAGAATATGTAGATATTTTACAAATACCTGCTTTTTTAGCCAGACAAACCGATTTATTGGTTGCTGCTGCTCATACAGGAAAAACAATCAGCATAAAAAAAGGGCAATTTATGAGTCCTGATGCCATGAAACATGCCGTGAATAAAGTACTTGAAAGTGGCAACAAACAAGTCATGATTACCGAGCGTGGTAGCATGTTTGGATATCAAGATATGATCGTAGATTTTCGCGGTATTCCTGAGATGCAACAATATGCTCCAGTGGTTTTAGATATCACGCATTCGCTACAACAACCCAACCAATCAAGTGGTGTTACGGGTGGAAAACCTGAGTTAATAGAAACCATCGCTCGTGCTGGCATTGCCGTAGGTGTAGATGGGCTATTTTTAGAGACACATCATGACCCAAGTATTGCAAAATCAGATGGAGCTAATATGTTAAAGCTGGAATATTTAGAAAAATTACTCACCAATTTGGTCACTTTAAAACAAGCAGTAAATAGTTTGGAGTAGTATTCCTTTTTTTCTATACTCAAGTAATGGTAATTTATGAATCTTATTTTGATTTGATATGTAAATCCATTTGAGGAAAAGGAATGGAAATATTGTGCTCATTAAATTTTCGATTGATAATTATTCGTATATCACTCTTAACGCGTTCGATTCTAAATAAATTCTTACTGTAAAACAACAGGCTAAAATCTAAAGAAGAATCACCAAAATTGACAAACCGACTTTCTACAGATTTCTTATTTAAAACATCGGGATGCTCAGCAGCACTTTCTTTTAAAACTTGCATTACTAAATCAACATCACTACCATAAGCCACACCAACATTTATCGTAAATAGTGTTTTCATAGACTGATTACTCCAATTAATCACTTTATTGGTCGTCAAAAAAGAGTTTGGTAGCGTAACTATTATTTGTTGACGATTCAAACCTTTAGAAGTTCTAAAACCAATTTCTTTAATGATTACAACATCCCCATCTATATCTAAAATATCTCCTACATTTAAGGATGAGTCAAAAAGTAGTATGATTCCTGATAAGATATCATTAAAGGTTTGCTGTAAGCCAAGACCTAAACCAACGAGTAGAGCGGCTGAACCCGCTAACAAAAAAGTTAGTTTTATACCAACTGCCTCAAACATAAGCCCTATTGCGATCACCCAAATTACATATTTAATAATTTGGAATAGTGCAAAGGAATTACCGGTATTTAATTTGTTAAACTTATGTTTTCGATTAATGATCTTTTTAATAAGCCACAATATAAATTTTGTACCAAGAAAGATTGCGAAAACAGCAATAACTTCGAATACAAGGAGCGAGTTTTCTTTATAGTGTAGTAATTCAAATTCTAAAAATTGATAGACTGTTTCCATATTATTTGGTACCTCAATGAAGGTGTAATTTAAATTTTATTTTTTACGCATCTTATCGGGCGAAGATTTAACCATCTCACCGTCCATATTAAATTCCCAAATTCCTGTTTTTATCCCATTTTCATAGCTCCCTTGAGCAAAAATAGCTCCTTCTTGGTCATAGATAACAGCAGGTCCGTGTATAATTCCATTTTGATAGGTTAAATTTTCTGTGACAGCTCCTGTATCACTATATCGGGTACGATTTCCATTTAATTTATCGGCTTGAAAATGTGCTATCTCAGCCACTTCACCCGAATTATAATACGTTTTAGTAACACCATCTAACAAGCCATTTTTATAAGATTCGGTAGATAAAATTGTTTTACCATCTACAAAATAATACGTCCAAACACCTATTCTTTTTTTTCCATCCATTTTTCCTTCACTTTCTAAAACAGCATTGGTAGAAAAGTACTGAACATCGGCAATTGCATTTGACACTTTAAACTTTTTAATCACCATTGGATGTTTTTCACCAGTAATGGCATAAAACTTAAAAGTCCCAATTTCTTTACCATGTTCAAAAGAACCCACATATCTAAGATTTCCATTCGCATATAACTTTTTCCAAACGCCATGACGTTTTCCATTCACATCTAATTGATTTAAAGTGCTTTGTGCATTAGTTAAATCACTAATAAATAAAATGAAAATTAGGATAAAAAACTTCTTGAACATTATGTATTTATTTTGAGATATGTGTATAAAACTCCTTAAAAATTATTTTAAACCATTCGGTGTAAATCTCTGGCTCTAAATTGATATCACTTTTAATATCTTGTAATGACATCCATTTATAAGCCGCCACTTCATCAGGATTAATTTTTGGTTTATCATTATACGTACCTATCATCACATGATCTAATTCATGCTCTGTTAAGCCGTTGTCAAAAGGTGCTTTATAGATGAACGAAAAGGTCTCTTTTAAAGTACAGACAAATCCCATTTCTTCTTCTAAGCGACGCTTTCCCGCTTCTATATTTGACTCACCATCACGTTGATGACTACAACAAGTATTTGCCCATAATAAAGGCGAATGGTATTTTTCAGCAGCTCGTTGTTGTAATAGCAACTCACCTTGATCATTAAAAACAAACACAGAAAAAGCTCGATGTAAAAGCGCCTTTTCATGTGCTTCCATTTTATTCATCAGCCCAATAGGCTCATCTTTTTCATTCACTAAAATTACTTGTTCTTCTGGCATAAATAGATTCTAATTAGTTTGCAAAAGTACAAAAAGGAGCGCAAATTTTGTTTCATGCAATAAATGTATATTTGCGAGCTTGATTGAGGCAAGAGGCAAGAGGCAAGAGGCAAGAGGCAAATAGCAAATAGCAAATAGCAAATAGCAATAATGGGATTTATAGAAGAAATAGCAAGAAGACGAACTTTTGGAATTGTATCGCATCCAGATGCGGGGAAAACCACGCTAACAGAAAAGTTATTACTTTTTGGTGGTGCCATACAAGAAGCTGGTGCCGTAAAGAATAATAAAATCAAAAAAGGAGCGACATCCGATTTTATGGAAATAGAGCGGCAAAGAGGAATCTCGGTGGCTACTTCTGTTTTAGCCTTTATCTATAAGGACAAAAAAATAAACATTCTCGACACACCTGGTCACAAAGATTTTGCAGAAGATACTTTTAGAACTTTAACGGCTGTTGATAGTGTAATTGTCGTGATTGATGTCGCAAAAGGGGTTGAAACACAGACTGAAAAGTTAGTAGAAGTTTGTCGGATGCGACAAATACCCATTATCGTTTTTATCAATAAACTAGACCGAGAAGGAAAAGATGCATTTGATTTATTAGATGAAGTAGAACAAAAATTAGGATTAAAAGTTGTACCGCTTAGTTTTCCCATCGGAATGGGATATGATTTTAAAGGAATCTATAATATTTGGGAGCAAAAATTGAACATCTATTCAGGTGATAATAAACAAAAAGTTTCTACTGGAGTCGAATTTACAGACCTAAATAATCCTGAGTTAGATGAATTAATTGGTGCTACCGCTGCTTCAACTTTACGCGACGAATTAGAATTGGTTCGTGAAGTTTATCCATCTTTTGACCAAGAGGCCTATTTATCTGGGGAACAACAGCCTGTCTTTTTTGGCTCTGCTTTAAATAACTTTGGCGTACAAGAACTCTTAGATTGTTTTGTAGAGATTGCACCTGCTCCTTTAGCTAAAATGAGTGATAGCAGATTAGTAAAACCAGATGAAAAAAAATTAACAGGTTTTGTTTTTAAAATCCATGCCAATATGGATCCTAATCACAGAAATCGTTTGGCATTTATCAAAATAGTCTCAGGAATTTTTAAAAGAAACGCTCCCTATACACATGTGAGATTGGGCAAAAAATTCAAGTTTTCGAGTCCGAATACCTTTTTTGCAGAAAAAAAAGAAATTGTAGAGGAATCGTTTCCTGGTGATATCGTCGGTTTACATGATACTGGAAGTTTTAAAATTGGAGATACACTTACTGAAGGTGAACTTATGAATTTTAAAGGTGTGCCCAGTTTTTCTCCTGAACATTTTAGATATATTAACAACGCAGATCCATTAAAATCAAAACAACTGTATAAAGGTATTGACCAATTGATGGATGAAGGTGTTGCCCAATTATTTACCCTAGAAATCAATGGACGGAAAGTAATAGGTACTGTTGGCGCATTGCAATATGAAGTAATTCAATACCGATTAGAACATGAATATGGTGCTAAATGCACTTATGAAAATTTGAATGTTCATAAAGCTTGTTGGGTACACCCAGACGATGTAACGAATGACGAATACAAAGAATTTTCACGAATAAAACAACGTTATTTAGCCAAAGACAAACAAGGGCAATTGGTGTTTTTAGCTGACTCTGCCTTTTCGATACAAATGAGTCAACAAAAGTACCCAAGTGTAAAACTACACTTTACCAGTGAATATGAGTTGGGATAGTCAATAGTAATATTACTAAAACTTATAGTCAAATAAATAAGCAGCAATATCTTCGACATCTTCTTTAATGTGACCAGCATCTTCCATTAAACCATATTGCTCAATGGCACTCGGCATCAAAGATTTTTCAGCAACTGGGTTTTCACAAAATTCTTGAAAAGATTTAATAAAAGCCTCTTTTGTAGGATATGCTTGTTTATAAACATCTCGTATCACCCGCATCGTCGGTGCTACTTCAGTTTCTTTTACAGATCCAATTGTATGGCAATACAAACAAGATGTCTCTAACAACATATATTCATCAGAATTCTTTTTATCGGCTACTTTGTCTTTAAATTCTTGCTTAATGACAATATTAGTAGAAGTTGGTGCAGTAGGTTTTTTTTCTTCTCCGCAGCTTACCAAAGTGATCATCAAAATAGAGACAAAAATAAAGCTTAACAATTTTAAAAGGGGGCTTCTTAACATCATTGTTTTAATTAGAATTTGATTCCTCCAAAAATAATAAATTCTATGTTTAATAATCAAAATTTAGAAAAAAGTTACTAAAAAGTTTCTACCTGACTTTTGTCATAAAAAAATTATAGAATTTTTGTAAATTCGCATTCATTAACATTAAATCAATTTAATCATGATTGCAAATTTTTTACCTCTAGTAGATTGGGCGAATGGTGCATTGTCTGCTGGCATTATGTTTACTGTATTCTTAGGACTTTTTATCATGTTAGTCGTCTTTATGAGAAGTGGTAAGAAAAAAGATTAAAACACAAAAAAGCAGCCAAGATTTAAATCTTGGCTGTTTTGTTTAATAAAATAGCTAGGTAATTAAATTTTTCTACGAGTTCGTTCTCTCTTCAACAATTCTAATTCTCGGTTTGTTTGTTCTCCAACTGATGTGTTTTCATCTGCACGTCTAATTAGGTAAGGCATTACATCTCTTACAGGTCCAAATGGCAAATATTTAGAGACGTTATAGCCTAATGCGGCAATATTAAAACTAATATGATCACTCATTCCGAAAAGCTGACCAAACCACAGTCGAGCATCTGTTTTTTCTAATCCTGATGAATCAATCATATCTTTAAAAAGCAGTGAGCTTTCTTCGTTGTGCGTGCCTACATAAATTGCCGTACGATCGATGTTTTTAAACATATATTTCATGACATCATTAAACATTTTGTCAGTCGCCTCTTTCGTTGCGCAAATAGGATCAGGATACCCCATTTCTTCAGCTCTTTCACGTTCTTTCTCCATATATGCACCGCGTACTAATTTCATCCCAACATGAAAATCTTTATCAATGGCTCTTTGATGCAAGGCTTTTATATAATCCATACGATCATGGCGGTATAATTGTAAAGTTCCAAATACAATCACTTTCTCTTTATTGTATTTTTGCATCATCGTTTCTACCAAGTCATCAACGGCTTTTTGCATGCAAACTTCCTCTGCATCAATAAGAAGCGGTACATGATTGTCAAATGCTGCTTTCGCAACTTTGTCATAACGTGTTACAATTCGATCCCATTCTTGACTTTCCTCATTTGTAAGTTCTTCATTTTTTGAGACTTTTTCATAAAGACCTAAACGCCCAAAACCTGTTGGTTTAAAAACGGCAAAAGGCATACTTACTTTCTCTTTGGCAAAATCAATTACTCCTAGTGTTATTTGTACCGCTTTATCAAATTGTTCTTCTTCTTCTTTCCCTTCTGCAGAATAATCAAGTATCGAATGTACTTTTTTCGCATACATTTTATCGATGACTGGCATACAATCTTCTTCGGTTACACCACCACAAAAGTGATTAAAAACAGTCATGCGAATTAAGCCTTCAACTGGTAAATGAGCTTTTAAGGCAAATTGAGTTATTTTAGAACCAATTTTAACCATGGGTTCACTCTGTATAATTTTAAAAAGAAAATAAGCTCTTTCTATCTCAGAATCTGATTTTACAGCAAATGCTACTTCGGTATTGTTAAATAGTTTATTAATCATTAGTCTTTATATTTTCTACAAATTTAATGAGTAATTTATTGTCTAAAACTGATAATTATCTTATTTTGTAAAATATTTATATTCATCTTTACACTATGCAAAATAGCTCCTTTGATACGGCTCCCATTTTTTATAATCGGAATGGATTTAAACAGTTAAACCGATTTATTAAGAACACCTCTTACTCTAATTTGTTTGTTTTAATAGATCAACACACACAAATTTTTTGCTTACCTACTTTAAAAGAGGAATTGGAATTTCCCTTCTACATGATACCCATTAAAGCAGGAGAAAAATATAAAAACCTAAATACAAGTCAATATATTTGGGAAGCTCTATCAGAACTTGGTGCCGATAGAGATAGCATACTTATTAATCTTGGTGGTGGTGTGATTACCGATATGGGCGGATTTGCTGCAGCAACTTTTAAACGAGGCATGCGTTTTATTAACATTCCAACTACCCTGCTAGGAATGGTCGATGCGGCAATAGGCGGAAAAACAGGTGTGGATTTTAAAGGACTTAAAAACCAAATTGGCGTTTTTCAAAATTCAATTGCAACACTTATTGATATTAATTTTTTAGATACCTTACCCAAAAGAGAACTTGCGTCTGGATTGGCCGAAGTCATGAAATATGGCTTAATTTCTAATCCGAAAGTTTGGGAAGCAATTGTTGAACTCGACTCCGATGATCTGCAAATCCCTTCGTTCTTAATCAAAGAATCTGTGGCTATAAAAAGTGCTATAGTAGAAGAAGATCCTAAAGAAAAAGGAATTCGTAAAACCCTAAATTTTGGACATACACTAGGGCACGCTATTGAAACATACTATTTATCAAAACCTAAAAAACAACAACTTTTACATGGTGAAGCAATTGCTATGGGCATGGTTTTAGCCTTACATTTATCATATCAAACTCAAGGTCTCTCCTTGGAGAAAGTCAACCAATTTTCTATTCAAATTTTAAAATTTTATTCTAAAGAGGTTAAAATAATGACTAAGATTAGAAATAAATCAACACTACCGCAAATAGATCATGATAACTACTACGATATCATTGAATTACTCAAGCATGATAAAAAGAACCATAATGGACAAGTAAATTTTGTTTTGTTAAGTGGTGAGCAAATACCAAAACTAGATTGTCATATTAGTATTGATGAAATAGCAATGGCTACTAGTTATTATAATGATGCCAATATGGGATTTTACTAGGCCTAGTTAATGCAAATTAGCAGATATACAGATTAGTTGATTAATAAATTACCTCGAATAATTAGGAGCTTCTTTGGTTATTGTCACATCATGTGGATGACTTTCGCGCATTCCTGCAGCAGTAATCTGAATAAATTGAGCTTGTTTTAGTGCCTCGACATCTTTGGCGCCACAATAACCCATTCCTGCACGAAGCCCTCCAACAAATTGATGCATGGTTTCGTGTAATTCGCCTTTATAAGGTACACGACCTACAATACCTTCTGGTACTAACTTGCCTACTTCATTTTCATTGTCTTGAAAATAACGGTCTTTACTCCCTTTTTTCATGGCTTCAATAGAACCCATCCCACGATAGGTTTTAAACTTTCTACCTTCATAAATTATCGTTTCTCCTGGTGATTCTTTGGTACCAGCCAAAAGCGAGCCCAACATAACACTATCAGCTCCGGCCGCAATGGCTTTAGGAATATCGCCTGTATAACGAATTCCTCCATCGGCAATTACAGGAACACCTGAGTCTTTAATCGCTTCGATTACATCCATGATAGCCGATAATTGCGGATAACCAACACCGGCAACAACACGAGTTGTACAAATTGATCCTGGACCAATCCCAACTTTTACCGCATCTGCTCCTGCATCGACTAAATATTTTGCTGCTTTTCCTGTAGCGATATTTCCTACGACAACATCTGTCTTAGGATGTGCTTTTTTTATTTTTTTCAACGTTTTAATAACACCTTCACTATGACCATGTGCCGTGTCTATCACTAATGCATCAACTCCTTCACCTACTAAAGCTGCTGCGCGCTCAAGTGTATCTCCCGAAACGCCAATAGCTGCTGCTACACGTAATCGCCCATAGGAATCTTTATTGGCGTTGGGATTTTCACGAACTTTCATAATATCTCTAAAAGTTATCAAGCCTACCAATTTATAATCCTTATCGACAACTGGTAACTTTTCGATTTTATGATTCTGTAAAATTATTTCTGCTTCTTGAAGTGAAGTCCCTTCTGGAACAGTCACTAAATTGTCGGCAGTCATAATGTCTGTAATTTTTCGGTTGTTATCCTTTTCAAAACGCAAGTCACGATTCGTCACAATCCCAATCAATTTATTGGTTTCATCTACTACAGGTATTCCTCCTATTCGATGTTCTGACATTAATGATTTTGCACCAAAAACTGTTGCATTTGGCGGGATAGTAATCGGATCTTGAATCATACCNGATTCTGATCGTTTGACCCGTTTNACTTCACTTGCTTGCCATTCGATAGACATATTTTTATGTAAAACNCCGATACCACCGACNCGTGCCATAGCTATTGCCATTGCCGACTCAGTTACCGTATCCATTGCAGCAGATATAATCGGAACATTTAAATCAATGTTTCGTGTAAAACGTGATTTAATGGTAACTTGATTGGGTAATACTTGTGAAAAAGCAGGAACGAGAAGTACGTCATCATAGGTGAGACCTATACTGACAAACTTATTTGGTGAGATAGCCATATTGCAACTAATTAGTGATTAATTGCGTGCAAATGTAGTGGAAATTTTTAAGATGACAGCTATTACACAGAGCTCCTCAGAGAAATACACGGAGATTCACAGAGAAAAATTCAAAAAATTTATTGGGAAACTTTTAAACCAAAAACTACATGACTACTAGTTTTACCATGCATCTCTACTATATCAGGAAAATGTCCCCATTTTTGGAAACCAAATTTTTCTAATAAGCGAATACTTGGTTTGTTCATTTCTAACAAAATGGCTACTAGATTCTTTTTTCCAATTCTTTTACAATCAGCGATGGCATGTTCAACTAAAGCCGTGCCAGCACCTTTTCTATGAAAGGAGAAATCTACATAATAGCTAATCTCAGCAACATTTTTCATAGCTTTTCGACCAGCGCGATAAGGTGAAATACTGCAATAGCCTACTAGCTTGTTTTCAACTTTTGCGACATATAATGGATACTCATTTGCGCTAAACTTTTTAAACCATTCTTGTCTCTCAGCTACACGAAAATCCTGTGTATCACCTGTTGCATTTTTTGAATGAATTGCTTGGTTGTATATCGCTACAATTGCTGGTAGGTCTGTATGATTTGCTTGGTGAATGGATAAACTAAACATCAAAAATTTTAGTTGATTAACTTTTCTTGAATTTCTTTAAAAGTTTTTCCTTTTTTAGTCACCCATTCAGTAAACCCATTTGAATTTCTTCCTAACACCATGTTTGAGGCAGAACTTGGGCTACTAAAAATAGTATCCTCTGAAAACAACAGCTTATCTCCTTTTTCAATAAGGAGATGTGTTTCTAATAGTTTCCTTCTCAACTTTCTATAAGTATCAGTTGTTGATGCTGATAATTTCTTTTTAGCTTCACTCCCTTTTAAAACAATATAACCTTTGTCCGACTCATACATTTTCGCATCAAATGTCTTTGTTTTAATCTCAAAAACTTCAACATCTTTGTTTTTAGTATTTAATTTTTCTTTCTCAGAATCTTTAATTGAAGCAGAAATTAAAAATCTAAAACCCATAACTGGAAGGATTAATTTAATTTGATCCAAAAAATATTCCATATCTGAAACATCAGCTTCATGTAATGTCGGGAGCTTAGGTAAATTACCATTCTCTATTTCTGCAGTTTTTGCATCAATAGCTAATTGAATTAATCTTGATTCAATATATTTAATTTGAGTTTTTGTAAGAAGTTCATCTTTACTAATAAAGAAAATGATTTCCTTAAAATCCTTTTTAGGATCATTTAAATGTTGTTTTAATCTACTTCTAATATTTTCAGCTTCTCCAATATATATTTTTTCATCAAAAGCCTCATCCTTTGGATCTCCTTTCAAACAATATACTCCTGGATTATCAAACTCAGGTCTAGCTATGATTTTATTTATAGTTGCTCTGGGACTGTATATTGCTTTACCAACCCAATTTCCTATTTCACTCAACCTTGGACCATACTCTGTTCCATCTATCATATATACTGTTAACTTCTTTCCCATTCTATCATTATTATTGAATACTCCTACTCCTCTAATCCCTTCAAATACACAATCAAAGCTTTATGAACATCAAAAGCATCAACGTCAGGAGCTGGTTCGTGTACTTTTAAAACATTTTTATTTTCATGTGTTAAGAACGGAATATCATAACCTGTCAATAAGAAGTCAGTTATTGCAACCTTATATTTTTTTGTAGGATTAATAGGTTTTTCACCGACTAACCATTGGTTATTAGCTTCATCCCAAGTAACATTGGCGCGTTGTAAATAAGCACCTTTACCTTTACTTGCTTTTCCAAAATCTAGAATTTCTGTTAAGAAACTGCCTTTTACATCAATTGTGAAAATAGCGCCACCATAGG
>JGI24023J19991_10000682_pt1 | contig 26502 bp, 22 predicted proteins | sample Cruoilmetagenom1_FD_19991 | JGI IMG/M metagenome (IMG submission 19991) | reverse complement strand
AAAATTACCGATCATTTCAGCTATTTTAGGAGAGCTTTTCTCTAAGTGAAAACCGGACAAGATAATTGTCGCGAACCGGACAAAGTAATTGACATCTGATACTACGACCTTTCCCGGCTCGAAAAGATGATCCTTAATAATACCAGTGGAGACTTTTTTGATCTCAAATGAATGAAGAACTTTTAGAACTACTCGGGCAGCTTCGGCTTAAGGGCATGACCAACGTTTTTAGTGAACTTTTGACCAAGGCATAGCGGGAGGGTTGGGGGCACCAGCAGTTGCTTGACCAACTCTTCCGGGAAGAGCTCCGGCACCGGAGGGAACGTAGCGTCCAATACCGGTTGAACCAGGCAAAAATCCCGTGGAGCTGGACCCTTACCACCTTTCCATTTGATCGCCAGCCATCCTTGGATAAGACCCGGATCATGTCTTTGGCAGGACTGGATTTTCTCCAGCGCGGTGAAAACATCATCTTCACCGGCCACACCGGTACCGGAAAAAGCGGCCGGGCCGCCGGCTTGTTGCGCCAGGCTTTGATCTCCGGTTTTCGAGGCCGCTTCTACGGGGTTCAGGACCTGCTGGATGAACTTTACGCCTCACTGGCAGATCGTTCAACACCCAAGCTGCTCAAAAAACTCTGCAACTACGATCTGCTGGTCTTGGACGAACTGGGCTATCTTACCTTGACCCCAGAACAGATGAACAGCTTTCTTAAGCTGATGAAAGAACGCTACGAAGCCAAAAGGCCCACCATCATCACGACCAACCTTGGCTTTGAGCATTGGNATGATATCCTCCACCCCAAAGATATGGTGGATGCCTTGCTTGATCGTCTCCAGCACCGCTGCTGTATCATTCGCATTGACGGAGACTCCCTGCGTACACCAGACGCTGAATAAGCCCCTCTTGATTTTTATCTCTTTTAACCGCTCTTTGCTTCCACCGTCAACCACTCCTTACTGTGCAAACGCTGGTTCGGTTTTGATTAGCAGAAGTGGATCACTTTCTAATAGCATCCAAGTTCTATTAAAACGATTTGAAAAATATGTAAATTAGAATGTTTTTAACCGGCATACGGGTTTGGCTTCCAGTGGCTATGAATGAACTATTTTTGAAATTCAAGTATGGTATTTTTTACAAGATCAAGATCAACGCCACTTTTTGTTATTGTTTTGCCTATATCTACGGCAAAGACAAAAAGCGGGCCTGTTGCAACACGCCGGTTGTCACAGAGCAGACACTCGATAATACGATCTGCAGAAACATGCGGCGGTATAAACGTTGGGTGAGATAAAATTGTAAACAGCTCAAGGAGTGATTTGTATACATGCTCAGACGATATACCCATTTTTATTGCAACCCTTGTTTCCACAAGCATACCCATGGCAATCCCAACGCCGTGAGAGATAGATCCGTTGCTTGCAGATTCGATTGCATGCCCGATGGTGTGACCTATCTCAAGAAAAAGAAGAGAGCTTTTTTCATACGGATCCCGTTCAAGACCTGCAAGCTTTGGATAGATAGTTTCCTCCATCAAATAATATATATCGTCATCTGAAAAATTTGGGCATTTTTTAATGATTTGTTTAAGCCCCGATGCAAATTCAGGGGAACGCGCAATCCCGACTTTTACAGATTCAGACAAACCACATCTCCAGTGGTCAGCAGAAAGAGTTTGCATAAACTCAATGTCATTAAATACGCAAAGTGGCGTATGATATGAGCCATAGGCATTTTTTGCGCTGGTGGCGTTCACGGCTTGTTTGATACCGATTGCCGCATCTGCCTGTGCCATAAAAGTTGTTGGTATGTGAATAAATCTGACACCTCGAAAAAGGAGCGACGAAACAGTTCCGGCAAGATTATTAACAACGCCGCCGCCAAAGGAAATAATGATACTGTCACGTGTCATCAGGGTAAGCATATTCTCAAGTATTTTGTTTGCTGAGCCAAGAGATTTGCTCTTTTCACCGGGTTTTACAAAAAACCAGTGTTGCGGCGCGAAATCGACATGATCAAGAATTCCACGCAGCCGGTTTTCATGTAAGTCGGCAACATTTAAATCTGTTATAACGGTGATGCTGTGAGGATTTAATTTTCGCAAGAAATCTGCTATCTCAGCTTCAAGATTTTTGCCTATAACGACACTGCTTTGAATGTCATCCACTGTATAGAAAAACGGATGTTTTGTTTGATGGATATATCCTGTCATGTTGCTAATACCTATCTGCAATGGTTGTTTCAGCAGCGTTTTTAGTTGTTTATGCAAGCAAGCCATTCATCTCAAAATTCCCATTCTTTAATAAGGTTACCGGGCCTTTTGCATTTGATCAAATTATTTTTTTCCAGTTTGGTTGATAGATTCCAGTTTTTCCCATCGCCTATATGCTATAACAAAAACTTGTTCCAGCTCTTTAATTCTTTCCTTTGCCTGACGAATGAGTGTGCTTTCTTTTTGGTAAAATGCCCGCCGTTTTGGCATCAACTGTCCGATTTTTAGATCAACTCGGACATTGACTTGGCTGGTCAAGTAATTTAAATTGTCAACAAGGTTTGACAGAAGGCCTCCCCGGTTTTTTAGGTCCGCCATTAATCAAATAGGTGGATGGCCAGATCCGCTTCAGGTCCAAATCAATGGCATCGGCGATGGCCTTACGAATACGATGGCTGGTAGCCTGATTATTAACAACCAGGTTAACAGCCTGTCGGGAAACACTGAGTTGCTCCGAAAGATCTTTCTGTAGGACACCTTTGCGCTGCATGGCGATCTTCAGTTCAAAGGAAGGCAGGTCATGGTACTTGGGTCCCTTTCCGAAATATGCTGGCCTCATTATGGAACATAATGGAAGGGATTGGCTAAACGCCACACATTATCCCCATACTGAGGCTACCGGCGGCCATCCCGGCAGTTTTACCAGTAATCTATGAGTTTTAATAACGGATAATGGGGTTCAATATCCTGTCCTTTTATATACAAGACATTCAATTGAACTCCGCACGCTATCATAGCACGTTCAATTATTTTTTGGGTGATGCCTAAAAAGAAGGGCGGGAATAGAAGAGGCGATGAATTGTTACACATATGTTACATGGCCTTAAATAATGAAATGACAAAGGAAATATAACATATTGATATAATTGGTGCCCCCGGCAGGATTCGAACCTGCGGCGCACGGATTAGGAATCCGATGCTCTATCCCCTGAGCTACGGGGGCGTCATTCATTTATAATCGCTTTTTACCCGCAATGTTGCAGCGGTAAACACGGACCTTTTATACGGCCGAAAATCACACCGGCCTTTTGCTCGAGGACCCCGGAACGAACCCGGTTTTTAATCGCGGTCCACCTGAAATCGTGGAAGTGTTTTAGGCCAATCTTGGCGTCATTGCAAGCCTTTTTAAAACCGATGCGAATAGGTGGATGGGGTCCCGGTTATCGACTGTGAACCAGCAAGGTGACCGGTCCGTCATTGACAATGTTGACCCGCATCATGGCACCGAACCGACCGGTTTGGACGTCGATGCCCAGTGCCTTCACATGGTCGACAAAATGCCGATAGAACTGCCGTGCCGGCACCGGTTCGGCGGCATTGATGAAGGACGGTCGTCTGCCTTTGCGGCAGTCCCCCAGCAGGGTGAACTGGGAAACCACGAGCATCCGCCCTTGGGTGTCCAGCAATGAGCGGTTCATTTTGCCCCGGTCGTCTTCGAAGATGCGCAGGTTGGTCACCTTGGCGGCCAGGTATTCGGCATCGGTCTTCCCGTCACCATCGGCCACCCCCAACAGTACATTGAGGCCGGGGCCGATAGCCCCTACCACGGCCCCGTCGACCGTGACGCTGCTGCTGATTACACGCTGGACCACGGCGATCATCGATGTTTTATGCTGCCATTTTTCGGCATTGGCACCTCTATGACGATTGGCTATCCGACGCCTTGTCAAAGGCGTCGGCAAAGGGGTTGTTAAAGGGTCTGGGCGCTGCCGGTTTGGACGTTTTTTTGGATCTATTCAGGTTGCCGGAGGGGCCGGTTTTGCGGGGGGCTTCCCCTTTTTTCTTCGCTTTGGGTTTCCTGCCCGGTTTGCTGCGCATGGACAGGGAGATGCGCTTGCGGGACGGGTCTAACGCCATCACGGTAACACTGACTTTTTGTTGAACGCTGACCACATCGGATGGCGTTTTGACAAACCGGTCGCACAGTTCACTGATATGCACCAGACCGTCCTGGTGTACGCCGATGTCCACGAAAGCACCGAAATTGGTGACGTTGGTAACGATACCGGGAAGCTTCATGCCCGGTTCAAGGTCCTGGATGGAAGCGACGTTTTCGTCGAAAGAAAAATGTTCGAAGGGCTCCCGGGGATCCCTACCGGGTTTGGCCAATTCATCGAGGATGTCGGTGAGGGTAGGCAAGCCGACGGTCTCGGTGACGTAGCGGCTCACGTCAATTTTTTTTTGCAGGCCGGCATCGTTCATCAGATCGGATACGCTGCAGCCCAAGTCGTCGGCCATGGCCTGGACCACCGGGTAGCTTTCCGGGTGGACCGCGCTGGCATCCAGGGGATTTTCTCCGCCTTTGATCCGCAAAAAACCGGCGCACTGTTCGAAGGCTTTGGGGCCCAGCCGTTTGACGGCTTTCAGCGTTTTGCGGCCGGTAAAGGCACCATGTTCGTCCCTGTGGGCGACAATGTTTTTGGCCAGTTGCGGTCCCAAACCGGATACATAGGTGAGTAGCCGGACGCTGGCCCGGTTCACTTCCACCCCCACGACATTGACACAGCTGACCACCACATCGTCCAAGGATTCTTTCAGGGCGAACGGGTCGACGTCGTGCTGGTACTGCCCCACGCCGATGGACTTGGCATCGATTTTGACCAATTCCGAGAGGGGGTCCATCAGTCGGCGGCCGATGGAGACGGCACCGCGCACGGTCAGGTCATGGTCGGGAAATTCCCGGCGGGCAATTTCCGATGCCGAGTAGATTGATGCGCCGCTTTCGTTAACCATGATTACCGACAGCGATTTTGCATCGATGGCCGCTTCCATGAAGGCCTGGGTCTCCCGGCCGGCGGTGCCATTGCCTACGGCCACCGCTTTGATGTCAAATTTCAGGCAGATCGCCTGGACGGTCTGCGCCGCGGCCGCTGCCTGGCGGTCCGATCCGTGGGGGTAGATGGTGTCGTTGTGCAGCAACTTTCCCTGTCGGTCAAGGCAGACCACCTTGCAGCCGGTACGAAAACCCGGATCGATACCCATCACCCGCTTGGCTCCCAGGGGAGCGGCCAGCAGCAGTTGGCGCAGGTTGTCGGCAAAGACGCGGATGGCTTCCGCATCGGCCCGTTCCTTTAAGGCCACCCGGACCTCGGTCTCCATGGAACGGGACAATAGGCGTTTGTAGGCGTCATGGGCTGCGGTACGAACCTGTTCGGCGGCGGGACCGTCACCGGATACAAAAAGGTCCTCCAAGATGGCGATGGCCAGTTCCGGCTGCGGCGCGATGGATAGGCTAAGGATATCTTCCTTTTCCGCGCGGCGCATGGCCAGTATCCGGTGGGATGGCGCCTTGGCCACGGATTCCTCCCACTCAAAATAATCTTTGAACTTGGCCCCTTCGCTTTCTTTGCCGGCCACCACCTGGCTGCGGATGACCGCCTTGTCGAAGAACAGGTCGCGAACCCGTGAGCGGGCCCGCTGATCTTCATTGATCGTTTCGGCAATGATATGCCGGGCCCCGGCCAGGGCATCTTCGACGGATGCCACCGCTTTTTCGGGGTCCACATAGTCAGCGGCCAAGGCGATCGGATCTGCGCCATCCTGGCCCAAAATGGCCAGGGCCAAAGGCTCCAATCCATTTTCACGGGCAACGGTGGCCTTGGTTCGCCGCTTGGGTCGGTAAGGCAGGTAGATGTCCTCTATCTGGGTTATCGTTTGCGCAGCCAGCACCTGGGTTTTGAGATCATCGGTGAGGTGGCCGTGCTGCTCCAGAGAGTTCAGGATGGTTTCCCGGCGACTGTCCATCTCCTGCATCTGGCTCAGGCGATCCCGGATGGCGGCCACAGCCACTTCGTCCAGGCTACCGGTGGCCTCNTTTCGGTAGCGGGCGATGAAGGGCACCGTGGCCCCATCTTCAAANAACTTGGCCACTGCCTCGATCTGTGCATTCTTCAAGCTCATTTCAGCGCCGATGAGGCTGATATGGGAGTGGTTCATCGATGTTTACCTTTCCACCTGTGTTCATCCACCCGGCTCTTGCTTGTGCCGGCAGTCGCGGTTGGGGCAGACATGCATGGTGCCGTCCCGCTTGGTTGTTTTTTCTACCATATAGGCGTTTTTGCAGACCGGGCAGCAGATGGCCACCGGTCGGTCCCAGCTGGCAAAACTGCATTTGGGATAGCGGTTGCAGCCGTAAAAGATTTTTCCCCGTTTGGAGGATTTCTCCACCACATCACCATCACACCCTTTTTCGGGGCAGGCGACACCGGTGGACTTGGCATTGGACCCGCTGTTCAGTGACTGGGTATGTTTGCATTCCGGGTATCCGGTGCAGGCCAGAAAGTCGCCATACCGGCCCCTTTTGATCACCATGGGTTTGCCGCACAGATCGCAGACTTTATCGGTCGCTTCGTTTTGAACCGGTGCCACCGGGGCGATGCCCCCTTTTTCATCCCGTTCGTAGTCGCTGGAGTAATTGCATTCCGGATATCCGCTGCAGGCCAGGAAATGGCCGTTTTTACCCATTTTGATGCGCAGGGGGTTCTTTTTACATAACGGGCAGGTCAGGTCCGTGGGCATGCCCACGCCTTTAACGCTGAGCATGCCTTCGACGGCCTCGGCCAGTTTTTGACTGAATGGGCCGTAAAACTGGTTGAGGATGGTCAGCGCTTTCACTTCCGACTGTTCCACCCGGTCCAGGTCGTTTTCCAGCCGGGCGGTGAAATCCACGTCGAGAATGTTGGGGAAGTTGGCGATGAGCAGGTCGTTGACGATAAATCCCAGTTCCGTGGGCTTGAAATATCTTTTAATCAGTTCCACATAGCCCTTGTTCCGAATGGTGGAGAGGATGGCGGCATAGGTGCTGGGTCGACCGATGCCGTTTTCCTCCAGTTCCTTGACCAGGGAGGCTTCTGAAAAGCGGGGTGGTGGTTGGGTAAAATGCTGCTTGGGATCGATGCCCAACAGATCCAGCAGCGACTTTTCCGCCAGTTCCGGCAGCGGTTGACGCTTCTTGCTGCTTTCCGCTTCGTCCTCGGCGCTTTTATACACCGCCAGAAATCCGGGAAACTTTACCGAGGAGCCACTGGCGGTGAAGGTATAGTCCCCGGCGGCGATGGAGAGTGTCTTCTGGTCGATGAGGGCCTGGGCCATCTGCGAGGCCATGAATCGTTGCCAGATCATGGTGTACAAGGCCAACTGGTCTTTTGACAGATAGCGTTTCAGCTTTTCAGGTGTATGATTCACCGAGGTAGGGCGAATGGCCTCATGAGCGTCCTGGGCCTTGTTCTTGTTTTTAAAGAATCGCGGTTTGCCGATGGAATAGGGATTGCCAAACCGCTCTTCGATCAACGCCAGGGCCTCCTGCGCCGCCTCGTCGGCAATGCGGGTGGAGTCGGTACGCATGTAGGTAATCAAGCCGACGGGCTCACCGGGCCCCAGATCGACCCCTTCATAGAGTTGTTGGGCAACCATCATGGTTTTTTTTGCCGAAAAGCGAAGTTTCTGTATGGCCTCCTGTTGAAGCTTACTGGTGATGAAGGGCGGCAAGGGATTGCGGCGGGTGGTTCGTTTAACAACTTTGTCCAATACAAACGAGTCTGTTTCCAGGTCTTTCAAAATGGCGTCGGCCGAGGCTTCATCGGGGATTTGGATCTTCTCCCCGTTTTTTCGTACCAGCTTGGCGGTAAATGACGGTGGTGCGGTCCCTTTCAGTTTAGCGGTAATGGACCAGTATTCCACCGATTCGAATGCCTGGATGGCGCGTTCCCGGTCGCAGATGATGCGTACGGTGACGGACTGCACCCGGCCGGCGCTGAGGCCGCCTTTCACCTTGCGCCACAACAGGGGCGATATCTGGTACCCTACCAGCCGATCGAGGATGCGGCGGGCCTGTTGGGCTTCATACTTGTTCCGGTCCATATCCTGGGCCTTGGTCATGGCAGTGAGGATCGCCTTCTTGGTCAACTCATGAAACAGCACCCGGTGAAAACGTCGACCCTTTTTCTTGAGTACTTCGGATGTGTGCCAGGCGATGGCTTCGCCTTCACGATCCGGGTCAGGGGCCAGATAGATATCTTCGGCATCGCCGGCGGCAGACTTCAACTGGCTCAGCACCTTTGATTTTCCGGGGATCGTCCGGTAGTGGGGGGTGAAATCGTTTTCGATATCAATGCCCAGCTCTTTGCTGGGCAGGTCCTTAATGTGTCCTACGGTAGCGGCCACGTTGTAGTCGCTGCCGAGATATTTTTTAATGGTTCTGACTTTTGTGGGTGATTCTACGACCACCAGGGGTTTACTCACTGGATACCTCTTGGTTGATGTTTTGTTATATTTCGGGCCGCGAAAAAATATAATGCCCCACCTTATTTTTTCCGCGATCCCAATTGTTGTTCATAGACGCCGGGTGTCAGGCAAAAACGCTTTCCCGGGGATTGGGCCACCAACCCTTTGAGTTCGAGCTGGAGCAGCAGCCCGGACAGTCGGCCCGGCGGAAACGTCAGTTGCCTGGCCAGGTCATCGATGTGGATGGCGTCGGCTTCAAGACCATCGATAACCATGGCTTCCTCATCCGTCAATGATGGTATTTCGGATTTTAGGGAAGGCGGTGTCCCCTGATCATGCAGTTGTAACCGCCCAAATTCTTCCAATACATCCCCGGCATGCACCACCAGTTTGGCGCCCTGTTTGATTAGGGTGTGGGTCCCGACACTTTTAAACGAGTGAACGTTTCCGGGCACGGCAAACACCTCCCGATTCTGTTCGGCCGCTAGGCGGGCGGTGATCAGCGAACCGCTTCGCCGGGTGGCCTCCACCACCACCGTGCCGTGGCACATACCGCTGATAATGCGGTTGCGAGCCGGAAAGTGGTGCGCATCGGGACCCGTGTCAAGAGAAAATTCGCTGACCACGGCGCCGTTTTCTGCGATCTGGTGAAACAATTGTCTATTTTCCCTGGGATAGATCCGATTCAGGCCGCTACCTAAAACGGAGATCGTGGTCCCGCCCGCAGCGATGGCGCCGGAATGAGCGGCGGTATCCACCCCCCTGGCCATGCCGCTGACGATATTGACCGATTGCCTCACCAGATCCATGCACAGCTGCCGCGTGGTGGAGATTCCATAATCGGTGGCATTGCGGGAGCCCACGACGGCGATGTTTAGTCCCGTGGACGGCAGCGCCCCGTAAACGTACAAGTAGGGTGGCGGATCCGGAATCTGGCAAAGCAGCGGGGGATAACGCCGGTCCGTCTGGGTAACGATGGTGTAGCCATTTTGCCGGACCGCTTCCAGTTCCCGGTCAACCTCATCGGTTATGCGATGACCGCGAATGGCTGCGACCATCCGGGAGGTGATCCCCTGTATCGCCAGTAGTTCTGTGTCCTTTGCGTCAAACACGGCTTCCGGTGATCCGAACCGCTCCACCAGCCGTCGAAACAGCAGGTTGCCGACCCCGGGCACGCTTTTCAAAACAAACCAGGGGCGTAAAGCGGGCATCTATTTTCTCCGGGGCTGCCAGGCCAGCAGGATCGGGCTGGCCACATAGACGGACGAATAGGTGCCGATCAGTATGCCGATCAAAAGGGCGAAAGAGAAACTGTGGATGATGCCGCCGCCAAGGACAAACAGGGCGACGACGACCGCCAGGGTGGTCAGGGAGGTGAGGATGGTCCGGCTCAGGGTTTCATTAATGCTTTTATTTACAATCGTGGTCAGGGGCTCTTTGTGATACTTGCGCAAATTTTCCCGGATGCGGTCGAAGACGATAATGGTGTCGTTGAGGGAATAGCCGATGATGGTCAGCAGGGCGGCCACGATGGGCAGGGTGAACTCCTTGTCGAAGATGGAGAAGATGCCTACGGTGATCGTCACGTCGTGGATAATGGCGACGATGGCGCCCATGGCATACTTGAATTCGAAAAACCAGAAGATCGCCAAAGAGACGATCAGGGCGGCCAGCATGAGAAAGGGAATGGAGACATTGAACAGGGAGAGAATGTAGACCGCTCCCATGATGGCGACCGCCACGACGCCGCTTTTGGCCCATTTGAGTTCGAAACGGCCGGAGATGTATACGGTGATGAAGAGCAGCGCATAAAACATGGCAAACAGGGCTTTTTCCCTCAGGTCCTCGCCCACTTGGGGGCCTACCATTTCCATGCGACGGATCTCTACCGCTACACCGGTGGCCTCCTTGAGGCGGTGTTCAATTTTTTCGGACAGGTCTTGCATGGCCGGGGTGGTCGCATCGGTTCGAATGAGATATTCATTGTCTTCTGCCTGACCGAACTGCTGGACCGCCGAGGCGGCCAGTTCCATGTTTTGCAGACCCGCTTTTATCCGGTTCATGGTGACGGGTGCATCGAATTTAACCTGGACCAGGGTGCCGCCGGCGAAGTCGATCCCGTAGCGGGGACCCTTGTTCACGATCAGTGTGCCGATGCTGACCAAAATCATCGCCAGTGAAATAACGAAGGCGATTTTTCGTTTTCCAATGAAGTCAATGTTGATACCCGGTTTGATAAACTGCATGAATCCATTCCTTGATGGTTTTTTGCGTTGCCGGTCAGGGTGCAATTGCCTGTTTGGACCGGGGCATCCGGTTTAGATGCTGATGGTTCGAACTTTACGGCTGATCAGAAAGTAATCGAATATGGCGCGTGTCAGTACCAATGCGGTGAACAGGCTGGCCACCACCCCAAGGCTCAAGGTGACGGCAAATCCTTTTACCGGACCGGTGCCGAACTGAAACAGCACCAGGGCGGCGATCAGGGTGGTGACGTTGGCATCCATGATCGTCAGGGTGGCCCGGTCGTAACCGGCGTCCACGGCGGCCCTGGGCGTTTTTCCCAGGTCCATCTCCTCACGGATACGTTCGAAAATAAGCACGTTGGCATCCACGGCCATACCGATGGTCAGGATGATGCCGGCGATGCCGGGCAGGGTGAGGGTGGCACCGAATCCGGCCAACCCACCGGCGATGAGCAGGATATTGAGCGTCAGGGCAAAATCGGCCACAACACCCGAACCTTTGTAGTAAATCGCCATGAACAGGATCACCAGGAGGCCGCCCACACACATGGAAAGAAGGCCCATGCGGATGGAATCGGTACCCAGGGAGGGGCCGACGGTGCGTTCTTCCAGAATCCGAACCGGTGCCGGCAGTGCCCCGGCCCGCAGCACGATGGCCAGGTCCCGGGCATCTTCGGTGGTGAAGTTTCCAGTGATACGGGCCTCGCCGCCGGCGATCTTTTCCTGGATGACCGGCGCCGAGTAGACGTTGTCGTCCAACACGATGGCCAGACGTTTTTTTACGTTGTCGGCGGTGATGCGTTCGAACAGCCGGGAACCTTTTCTATCGAAGGTGATGGATACGTACGGCTCGTTGTACTGACTGTCAATCTGCACCCGGGCATCGGTCAGATACGCCCCGGTAAGGGAGGTGCGTTTTTTAACCAGCAAAGGCGTCTTCTGGACGCGGCGGGTAACCGGATCTTCCTTGGTTTCGTAAAGAATTTCACTGCCGGCGGGCACGTTTCCACCGATGGCGGCCTGCAGGTCATGGTCCTCATCGATCAGTTTGAACTCCAGCAGGGCGGTCTTGCCGATCAGTTCCTTGGCCCGCTGGGTATCTTTAATGCCCGGAAGCTGGATCAGAATTCGCCGTTCGCCCTGGATGCGGATGTCCGGTTCGCTCACCCCGAACTGGTCAATTCGGTTGCGGATGGTCTCCAGGGCTTGATCCACCGCCAGCTTGCGGATATGGTCGGCTTCCGTATCGGGAAGGTCCAGAACGATCTCCAGGACACCGTTTTTGACCGTCCGGTCCGCAATCCGCAGATCGCGGAATTCTTCATCCAGCAGGTCATCGAAACGCTGGTTGTCGTCATCTTTCGCCAATTTAACGGCCAACTTAACGGTTTCCACCCGTTCAATGCCCAAGGTCCGAATGTGCTCTTTTTTCAATAATTGGCGCATCTCCTGGGCTACCCGTTCGATGGTGTTTTCGACGGCCTTGTCCGCATCCACCTCCAGCACCAGGTGCATGCCGCCCTGAAGGTCGAGGCCCAGGTTGATTTTTTTATGGGGCCAGACACCGGGTTGAAATGTCGGAATCACATAAATCACTGCGGTTACGATGACCGCCGCAATTACGATGAGTCTCCACGAAAGATTTTTCAACGCTTCGTTCCTTTCATGATCTGCACGCCAAAGCCCCAGCCGCCGTGCCGGACCCGTGTCGAATGCAGACGAAACTGCGCTCGAAGGGGATCAGTATGCCGGCGACAATGGGGCTTTTTGGGAGAAAACAATTTGAATTCAGGATTTGTCTTTCTTATCCTTTTTGGGTGCGGCCGGGGGGGAGGCTACCTGCATGATTGCAGATACACTGGCCCGGTTTACTTTAACCCGCACTTTTTCAGCAATCTCCACCGTCAGGACGCTCTCCTGGACGCCGGTGATGCGACCGTGAAGGCCGCCGCCGGTGACAATTCGGTCTCCGGTTTTCAGGTTGTCGATCATCAGCCGGTGTTCTTTGGTTTTCTTCTGTTGGGGACGGATCAGCAGAAAATAAAAGATCACGAACATGAGAATCAGCGGAACAAATGATGTAAAACCTCCTGCGCCACCCGAGGCGGCGCCTCCCTGTCCCATTGCGTAAGCGATATTCATCGGTGTTGAAACCTCCTGTCGGTTAATGCCCTATTTTCCGGATGGGCGGCATTCATATCATTTCAGGCGCCGGTGCCCTCGCCCATCGGGGTCACAGCCGTCCTGTATGTCGGGCGATGGTTCAAAGTGGCGCTGATATACTGCAAATCACCCTTCTCGTCAATTGGTTCTTGTGGACGGTTTTTCCGCCGTGACCGGAAAAATGTGTGTGAGGCCTATGCGGATGGATTCTCCGCGGTTTTATTTTTTTTCCCGTAAACGATCTCCATCTGGCCGGGGGTCAGGTCCTCCCGGACGATGATGGTGATGCCGATGGCCTGTTTGTCTTCCAGGTCACTCAGTTCCTTGCGTTTGCGGTTAAGCAGGTAGGTAGCCACCGGTGCCGGCAATTGGGCGGTCACCTGCAAGATATCCCCTTTCAGCGTGTCCAGCTTCAGCTTCCTTAAAAATCGTAGCCCCAGTGTTTCGGCGGATGGCACCTGGCCTTTTCCGCCGCAGTGCGAACAGGTTTCCATACTGCCAAAGTCGATGGATGGTCGCAGGCGCTGTCGGGAGAGCTCCAGTAGACCGAATTTGGATATCTTGCCGATTTTAACCCGGGCTCGGTCCTCTTTCATGCCGGCGCGTAGCGTTTTTTCCACCTGATTGCGGTGTTTTTGCTCGCGCATATCGATGAAATCAACCACAATGAGCCCACCCAGATCACGGATCCTGAGTTGACGGGCGATTTCCGGTGCTGCTTCCAGGTTGGTCATAAGGGCGGTCTCTTCGATGTTTTTTTTCTGGGTGCCCTTTCCGGAGTTGACGTCTATGGCCACCAATGCTTCGGTACGTTCGAGCACCACCGACCCGCCCGACTTTAAGGCCACCCGGTTGTCGAAAATGGCGGCGATCTGATCTTCCAGTTGGAACCGGGTGAAAATAGGTTTGTCCGATTTGTGCAGCTTGACGATGTTTGTCTGTTTGGGTGCGATGATTTGAACGAAACTTTTCACCTCCTGGAGGACCGCCTCATCGTCGATGAGAATTTCCTTGATGTCCGGTGTGAAGTGGTCGCGGATGGAACGAACGGCCAGATTTCGATCTTTGTAAAGGGCTGACGGCGCCGGGGATTTTACGGCCAGGGCGGTGATGTTCTTCCACAGGCGCAGCAGATACTGAACATCTTTGGCCAGCATGGTCTTGGTACACCCCTGGCCGGCAGTGCGGATAATGATGCCGAAACCGTCGGGCAGATTCAGTTTTTCAACGACCTCTTTGAGGCGGTTGCGTTCGGTTTCGTCTTCAATTTTTCTTGAAATACCGCGACTGTCACTTCCCGGCATCAACACCGCGTGGCGGCCCGGCAGAGAAATGAAGGTGGTGAGCATGGCCCCTTTTTTCATGATGGGATCTTTGGTCACCTGCACCATCAGCTCCTGGCCGCGTTTCACCAGGTTCTGGATGGTGTTGCCGTTGACCGGCGGCCCCTGGAAATAGTCACTGTGGATCTCCTGTTTTTGCAAAAAACCGTGACGGTCGACACCGAAGTCCACGAACACCGCCTGAAGGCTGGGCTCAATGCGGGTGATCACACCCTTGTAGATACTGCTGTGGAGGATCTCCTTGGCCGCGCTTTCGATGTGGAACTCTTCAAGACGGCTGTCCTTGACAATCGCGAGCCGAACCTCTTCAGGGTCCACTGCATTGATGAGAATTTTGCTGGTCATTCGCAGACGATTATATCCATTTTGTATTGTTATCGTAGACTAAATTTGAATAGGTAAAGAATTCTTATCGGCAAGTCAACGGAATTTTAGGGGGGAATCGATAAAAAAGGGTGATCGGCTTGTAGGGCAGATCACGTCAATCGGGGTCGACGTTATTTAAAAACGGCAGAATTCCTTCTACCTTAAAAACCTTCCGCCTTCAACCGATCCACCTATCCCTTCTTGATCTTTAGCGGTCTTTATGGCATGAGGGTTCACTCGGACCTAACAAAATCGATAATATTCGCAAGAAGATAGGAAGATTCATGGACACACGGTATCATCCTCGGCCAATCGAAGCCAAGTGGCAGAAACGCTGGCAAAGCGACCGGTTATTTAATGTCGGCGAGGTGCCCGACCAAAAAAAATACTACCTGCTGGAAATGTTTCCCTATCCGTCGGGCAAGATCCATATGGGACATGTGAGAAATTACACCATCGGGGACGTGGTGGCTCGCTACAAGCGCATGCGCGGGTTTAATGTTCTGCACCCCATGGGCTGGGATGCCTTCGGCATGCCGGCGGAAAATGCGGCGATTGCCAATAACACCCACCCGGCCAGGTGGACCGACGAGAATATCGATGCCATGCGGGCTCAACTCAAACGGTTGGGATTTTCCTACGACTGGGATCGGGAAATTGCCACCTGCCGTCCCGAATACTACCGCTGGGAGCAATGGCTGTTTCTCAAGATGGTCCAAAAAGGTATGGCCTATCGTAAAGAATCCTATGTGAACTGGTGCGAACCCTGCCAGACGGTGCTGGCCAACGAACAGGTCGAAGCGGGCATGTGCTGGCGCTGCGGAAAACCGGTCCGTCAAAAGAAGTTATGGCAGTGGTTTTTCAGGATTACCGATTTTGCCGATGACCTGCTGGTGCACTGCGACATGCTTCCCGGTTGGCCGGACAAGGTGATCACCATGCAGCGCAACTGGATCGGCAAAAGCCTCGGTGCGGAGATTCGGTTCCCCGTGGAAGGCAGCCGGTCGGTGATCAGCGTGTTCACCACCCGTCAGGATACGATTTTCGGTGCCACCTTCATGTGCCTGGCACCCGAACATCCCCTGGTGCCCAAATTGGCGGCCGGCACTGACCAGGCGGCGGCCGTGGCGGCCTTTGTCGAGCGCATCTCCCTTCAGGAGCGCTCCAGCAAGGCCATCGAAAATTATGAAAAAGAAGGCGTGTTTACCGGCGCCTATTGCATCAATCCCATGAACAGCCGGCGCATGCCCATTTATACGGCCAACTTCGCCCTTATGGAGTATGGCACCGGCGCTGTCATGTCGGTGCCGGCCCACGACCAGCGGGATTTCGATTTTGCCAGAAAATACGACCTGCCCATTGTCGTGGTGGTAAGCCCTGAGGACCAGGACCTGGACGGCCAGTCCATGGCGGCTGCCTATACCGGCGAAGGCAGCATGGTCAATTCCGGGGATTTCAACGGCCTGGGCAACCGGGCGGCCATGGCGGCCATCGCCGCATTTATGGAGAAAAACGACATCGGTAAAAAAACCGTCGGCTTCCGACTGCGCGACTGGGGCATCTCCCGGCAGCGATACTGGGGCACCCCCATTCCCATGATTCACTGTGACAGCTGCGGCATCGTTCCCGTTCCCGAGGCGGACCTGCCCATCGTGCTTCCCGAAGCGGTTGACCTGCTGGAAGGTGGCCGATCGCCGCTATCCGGCCTGGATGCGTTTACCAAAACCCGCTGCCCCCAATGCGGGCGAGAGGATGCCCGTCGCGAAACCGACACCATGGACACCTTCGTGGAATCATCATGGTATTTCGAGCGTTACTGCAGCCCCCGGTGCGACACGGCCATGTTCGACAAAGATGCGGTCGACTACTGGATGCCGGTGGATCAGTACATCGGCGGGGTGGAGCATGCCATACTGCATCTGCTCTATTCACGCTATTTTACCCGGGTGCTCGCGTCGCTGGGGCTGGTCGCATTCAAGGAACCCTTTACCCGGCTGCTCACCCAGGGCATGGTGTGCAAGGAGACCACTGCCTGCCCGGAACACGGTTTCCTTTTCCCCGAACAGGTCGCCGAAGAGAGCGATACCCGGCGGACCTGCCGACAATGCGGCCGGCCGGTAACCGTCGGACGGGTGGAAAAGATGTCCAAATCGAAAAAGAACGTCATCGATCCCAATATCTTGCTCGACCAATACGGGGCCGACACCACCCGTCTGTTTTGTCTGTTCGCCGCACCGCCTGAACGGGATCTGGAGTGGAGCGAGCAGGGGGTGGAGGGCAGCTTCCGGTTCATGCAACGGGTCTGGCGGCTGGCCGAACGCTGGCTGCCGCTGCTGATGGAACCGATGTCCGGTCCCATCAACATCAAGACGTTGCGTCCGTCCTTCCGGGAACTTCACCGCAAAACCCATGCGACCATCAAGCGGGTCACTCAGGATATCGAAGCACGGTTTCATTTTAACACGGCCATCAGCGCCGTCATGGAGCTGCTCAACACCATGCAGGCCATTGACGAAACCGGCTTGGACAGCGCGGCCCGCCGGACCATGCGTTTCGCCCTGGAGGCGACCGTTTTGCTCCTGTCTCCCATCGTTCCTCATTTCTGCGAAGAACTCTGGGAGGCCCTGGGCCACGAAGAGAGCGTTTTGCTGACCCCATGGCCGACCTTCGACGACGCGGCCACGGTGAAAAATGAAGTGGCGGTGGTTGTCCAGGTCAACGGCAAACTGCGCAGCCGTTTCACCGCCACCCTGGATGATGACGAAAAAACCATGAAACAAACGGCCCTGGCCGACGAACGAATCGTGCGCTTTATCGACGGAAAACCGATCAAGAAGGTGATTGTGGTTAAGAAGAAGTTGGTGAATATTGTAATTTAGGATCGTGAACTTTATAAAGTGAACCCAATTACTTGTCTTTTTTTGGGTAGATGGGGCTTCGATGAGAAATCGGGTGATATATGGCTGGATCATCGCAATGCCGATTGCATTGTTATTTGGCTGCGGCTACCACTTTGCCGGCAGTGGGAGCCTGCCGGCCGGTGTAACCCGGGTGTTTATCGCCATGCTGGAAAACCGATCCGCTGAAACCGGGGTAGAGAGCATCTTCACCAACGACCTGATCTATGAGTTCACCCGCAACCGCAAGGAAAGCCTCGCCCAGGATCGTGATTCGGCCGACGGCATCCTGACCGGGACGATTGTCTCACTGTCCGTTGTAAATATTTCCCGCACCAGTGTGTCAACAGCGGTGGAACGCCGGGTGACCGGAACACTGAACCTGCGGATGGAATCGCCGGCCGGCCGGCCTCTCTGGACGTCGGGAAATATCGTCGAGCGTCAGACCTATTCGGTCGTGGATGGAAACAAAACGGCAACGGATCAGAACAAGTCTGATGCCATTGCCGTACTTTCCACTAGAATGGCAGAATCCGCCTTTAGCCGGCTGACCGATGATTTCTAATGGTTGAAAACCGCGTCGCCGCCGTCGAAAAAATCAATAGTGACCATTCATCGCCGCTTCTCTCGAACTGCGGGTGTCGGGAGGGGTCAGGACCGCCGAGCATTGACCTGTTGGCTAAGTCGGGAGATTTTACGGGAAGCGGTTTTTTTGTGGAGCACGCCTTTTTTTGCCGCGTTATCGATGATGGACTTGGCCGCGTCGAGTCGCTCGACGGCATTCCCCCCATCCTGAGCCACGGCGAGGCGCACATCCTTGACAACGTTTTTAACCCGGGTCTGAACGGCCTTGTTGCGCAGGCGCCGACGCTCGTTCTGGCCGGCGCGCTTTAATGCTGATTTATGGTTTGCCACCTTCTGTCACTCCTTTTCGGAAATTAATTGGGAAAAAACAAAACTCCTCGATAGCCAAAAATATTGGGTTAGTCAAGGGTTTTTGTTTGTTTAAAGCGATGGCCATATGAATTCTGAAGCCGAAGGCCGGACCATCAGTGAGAACCGAAAGGTCACTCGAGCCGCGGGTGTGGTGGGGGCGGCGACCCTGCTGAGCCGAATCTTCGGTTACGTCCGGGATATGGTATTGGCTTCTTTTTTTGGTGCCGGGATGGCGGCGGATGCTTTCATCGCCGCTTTTCGGATCCCCAACCTGCTGCGCCGGCTGTTCGGTGAGGGTTCGTTGAGCATCGCCTTCGTTCCCGTGTTTACGGATACCATGGTCAAAGGGGATCGTGAGGATGGCCTGCGCCTGGCCGTGAGTGCCCTGAAACTGCTGTTGGTCTTCCTGTCGGTGATCGCGGTCATCGGTGTGGTTGCCGCGCCACTGATCATCCGACTCGTTGCGCCAGGGTTTGCCCTCTCCCCGGAAAAGATGGCCCTGACCGTGACCCTGACCCGCGTCATGTTTCCCTACGTGATCCTGATCGGACTGGTGGCCCTTTGCATGGGTATCCTCAATGTGCTGGGACATTTTGCGGCCCCGGCCATTGCACCGGTGCTGTTGAACCTGTCCATGATCGGCGCCGTTATTACCGTTTCCCGGTTTTCGGATTCGCAGACGGTTCGCATCATGGGTCTGGCCGGTGGGGTGCTGTTGGGCGGGGTGCTACAACTGGCCCTGCAAGTGCCGTTTCTGGTGAAGCACGGCGTGCGCTTCTGGAAGCGATCGGGCCTGTGGCATCCGGGGATGAAGACGGTCGGTATACTCATGCTGCCCACCATTTTCGGTGCCGCGGTCTATCAGATCAATATCCTGGTGGGAACCCTCCTGGCCTCTCTGCTGCCCGAGGGCAGCGTTTCCTATCTCTATTATGCCGACCGGCTGGTTCAATTTCCCTTGGGCATATTTGCCCAGGCGGCAGCGACCGCCGTTCTGCCCAGCCTTTCTCGTCAGGCCGCCAACGGCGACCATGCCGGCATGGGCGACACCTTCGGCCATGCCATGAGTCTGGTATTGTTTATCACCATTCCGGCCATGGTGGGACTCATCGTCCTCCGAGAGCCCATCGTGGTCCTGTTGTTCAAGCACGGCGCCTTCGACGACCAGACCACGCGATTGACCTCCGATGCCCTTTTGTACTATGCTTTGGGATTGTGGGCTTTCTCTGCGGTGCGTATTGTGGTTTCAACGTTCTACGCCATGCAGGATACCCGGACGCCGGTCAAAACCGCTACCGTCTCCATCGCCGCCAACATTTTACTGGGAATAGCCCTCATGGGTCCGATGAAGCACTGCGGACTGGCCCTGGCCACCTCGCTGGCCTCCATGGTGAACCTGGTGCTGCTGGTGGCTGTGCTGAGAAAAAAGCTGGGGGTGATCCGCTGGCGGCTTATTTTTTCCAGTTGCCTGAAAACACTGGCCGCATCGGGAATCATGGCGCTGGCGGTGTCGGTGATCTGCCGACTTCTCATTCCCCCTGAAACCGGATGGGGTCGGCTGCGGCTGCTGCTGGGAATCGGTGCCGCTATCTTCGGCGGCGGCTTCATCTTTTTTGCTTCGGCCTGGATGATGAAGCTTCCGGAATGCCAAAAAGTGCTGGGGTTGATGAAAAGGAGTTTGAACCGATCATGAACCTTCGTCAGAAGATCATGATTGCCGGTGCGGTGGTGGCGCTGTTCAACCTGATGCTGCTGATCGTTTTCGGTGACAATGGTTCGGTGGAGTTGTCCCGACTGCGTGCAAAGGAGCAGTTGATGGTCCGGCGAAACGAGACGCTGGCCGGCGAGAACGTCAACTTGTATCGCACCATCGACCGGCTGAAACATGATCCGGTATACATTGAAAGCGTGGCTCGCAATGAACTGGGTATGGTCGGCAAGGATGATGTCGTCATTTTAGGACCGCGGAAAAAATAGTCCGAACCAGTCTCCGGATGCTTTACTTTTTCTGCATTCCATCCGCCCCGAGCACTAGGGACGGAGGCAATGGATATGGATATGGATATGGATATGGACAAAACCTTTTATACGGTGACCATGGCCCGGGTGCTAACCGGTCAGGGTCGGTATGAAGCGGCTGCCCGGATTTACCGCTACCTGCTGGACCAGACCCCCGACCAGGCGGATCTCAGACAGGCACTGGATAAGGTTTCATCCATGTTGCCGGAGGTCTCCGAACAATGGCATGACGTTGCCGACCTGATCGAGCGCTGGGTGCAGTTGACACTCCGGCATAAGGCACTCCGGCAACTTCAACGGATCCGTCTGCGTATTGATTCCCCTTTCTAACGGCATTATTGTAAAAAGCGGGGGATTGCCGGGTGGTCACCCAATGGCCGCATAAAAACGATTGAGGTGACTGAGATGAACAAAAGCGTTCTTCACGAAAAAAACATCGTTCTGGGGGTTTGCGGCGGGATTGCCGCTTATAAAAGTGTGGAGCTTGTCAGGCGGCTGGTGACACTGGGGGCACGGGTGCGGGTGATCATGACCCAAAGTGCCACCCGATTCGTAGGCCCCATGACCTTTTCGGCGCTGTCCGAAAACCAGGTGTGTGTCGATCTTTTCGATTCGACGGACGATACGGCCATCCGGCATATCGCCTGGGCGGAGGCGGCCCAGGCGGTGGTGGTCGCACCGACCACGGCCAACATGGTGGCCAAACTGGCCCACGGCATCGCCGACGATGCCCTGAGCACGTTTATGTTGGCGGTTACCTGTCCGGTGATGATCTGTCCCTCCATGAATTCCAATATGTTCGAGCACCCCGCCAATCGGCGCAACCTCAAACAACTTGAAACGGACGGCTGCCACATTCTGGCACCCGGTGAGGGCCAATTGGCCTGTGGTACCACAGGCCCGGGCCGACTGCCGGAACCGGCACAGATCGTTGACCGGCTGACAAGCTTCCTCACGACGGACGACCTCGCCGGAAAAACCATCCTGGTTACCGCAGGACCCACCCGGGAAGCCATCGACCCGGTGCGTTTTATCAGCAACCCGTCTTCCGGAAAAATGGGCTACGCCATCGCACGGGCCGCCGAGAACCGCGGCGCCCGCGTGAGCCTGGTTAGTGGTCCAGTGTGTTTGGAACCACCGCTGAACGTCGAGGTGGTTCCCGTGGTGACGGTTGACGAGATGGCCGAGGCCGTGTTTGCCCGTATGGAACAGTCCCACGTGATCGTTAAAGTGGCGGCGGTTTCAGACTATCGGCCCGCCAACACCGAGACCCACAAAGTCAAAAAGGGTGAGGGTGCGATCCAGCTGGTCCTGGAGCGCACCACGGATATATTGAAAACCATCGGCCGTCGCAAACGAAACGATCAAATCGTAGTGGGGTTCGCCGCAGAGACCCGGGATATGGAAACCCATGCCCGCAAGAAAGTCGAAGCAAAGCACCTGGACATGATTGCGGCCAATCTGATCGGCCCACCGGATTCCGGATTTGCCGTCGACACCAACCGCATGACCCTGTTTTTTGCCGACGGTCGTAAAACCGTCCTGGATGTGATGGACAAAGATAGTGTGGCCCACCTGATCCTGGATCAGGTGATTGAACTGATCAGACAGAAATCGGCCAAGACCCCATGACCAACACGACGCCACTGGTCCAAATGATTCGAGAGATCCAAAGCAGCCTGGTTTATCTGAAAGAAAACGGGTGCACCGGTTTTGAATGTTCCCCGGAGGGCCTGAAGACCCTGGCGCATCTGGGGGTCTCTACGACGGACGGTCCAGCCGAGCAAGAATCCCTGGTGGCGATCCGTGCCGATCTGGGGACGTGTACCCGCTGCCCGCTGTGCAATACCAGAACCCATATCGTGTTCGGTGCGGGAAGCCCGGACGCCCAACTGGTGTTTGTGGGTGAAGGTCCCGGATTCGATGAGGATCGATCCGGAATCCCCTTTGTGGGTGCGGCCGGGAAGCTGCTGAGCAAGGTTATCGAGGCCATGAATCTATCCCGGGAAACGGTTTATATCGGTAACATCGTCAAATGTCGTCCGCCCAACAACCGGAATCCGGATCCCGATGAGATCCGCCAATGCCTGCCGTTTCTCAAACGACAACTGGCGGCCATCAATCCCCGGGTCGTCTGCGCCCTGGGCAGTGTGGCCGCCCGGACCCTGCTGGAGACCGACCGGCCCATCTCTAGCCTCCGGGGACGGTTCCATGAGGTCGGGGGCATATCGGTAATGCCGACCTTCCATCCGGCATACCTGCTGCGCAACCCGAAAAAGAAACGGGATGTGTGGAACGATGTTCAGCAAATTATGAAATTGCTGGAATAATATGTTCGCACCGTCCCTTTTCCGTCTTCAAGGGGGTGTTATGCAATACCGAACCATCACCATTTTTCTAATTGCCATGGCATTTTGTCCGGCAGTTGTCGGTCCGGTCGATGCCGCATCGGCGCCGGTGTATCTGGTCCGGATTACCGGTGCCATCTCCCCCGGCAATGCCGATTTTCTGAATTCGGCCATCCAACAGGCAAACACGGAAGGGGCCGGTTGTCTCATCGTGATGCTGAATACACCTGGCGGTTTGGTTGAATCCATGCGCAACATGGTCATGGCCATTTATGACAGCCGGATTCCGGTGGTGGTCTATGTTGCACCGTCGGGCGCCCGTGCGGCATCCGCCGGCGTGATGATTACCATGGCCGCCGATATAGCCGCCATGGCGCCGGGGACCCACATCGGCGCCGCCCACCCGGTCAACGTGGGTGGAAAGAAGATGGATAAAACCATGGCCGAGAAGGTGACCAACGATATGGCGGCCTTCGTGAAGAGCATTGCCGAAAAGCGTTCGCGAAACCTTGAATGGGCCGAAAAGGCGGTGCGTGAAAGCGTGTCGGCAACGGAAACCGAAGCCGTCGAAAAAAAGATTGTCGACCTGGTGGCCCGGGACCTGGATCACCTCGTCAGCCAGATCAACGGTCGCCGGATCGTGGGCAAAAGGCGTGTCGAGATTGACCCGGCCAACCGGGTCTGGATCGCTGAATCCATCAGACAGAATCCGGCTTCTGAAGACCCTTAGCGATCCCAACATCGCCTACATTCTGATGATGATCGGCCTGGCCGGCCTCTATTTCGAGTTGTCCCATCCGGGCGTTATCCTGCCGGGGGTCGTCGGCAGCAACGCCCTCATTCTGGCTTTTTACTCCTTTCAGACCCTTGCGGTGAATATGGCCGGTGTCCTGCTGATCGTACTGGCCCTGATATTTTTTATCATGGAGATGAAAATCGCCAGCTACGGGTTGCTCAGCGTGGCTGGGATTTTCTGCCTGTTGCTGGGATCGATGATGCTTTTTAACCGGGTGGATGGGCGAATGGGGCTTGCGTGGGCAGTGGTGGTGCCGACCATCAGTCTCGTGGGAGGCTTCTTTGTGGCGGAGGCCGGCCTGGTCTTTCGCTCCCAAAGCCGTCGACCCATGACCGGGGCGTTGGGGTTGATCGGTGAAATCGGTGTGGTGAAAACACCCTTGGCGCCCATAGGCCGGATTCAGGTTCACGGTGAGTTGTGGCTTGCCCGATGCCGGACACCGGCGGCCACCGGCCAGCAGGTTCGTGTGACGGCGGTGGACGGCCTAACCCTGGAGGTTGAGTCGGATATCCCGGAAATGGAACCACCGGAAAACGGGCGATAGTTGCAGTCTGACATAGGCTCGGGCGATCTCCTATCCACCCCGACGCGTGGGTCCGTTCCGGCGAAAATAGTAGCTGTCAATATTCACCTTTCGACATTCATTGTCTGTGGCTTGATGATCAATCCTTGATACGCGCCATCATATGCCCCAAAGGAGGAAACCATGCTTCCCTAAATCGGTTTGTTGTCCTGGTTGTTTTTTTCCTGGCCGCCGCGTTGCGGATCTTGAACGAATACGAGCGGGGCGTTATTTTTCGCCTCGGCCGTGTGATCGACGCCAAGGGGCGGGGGCTGATCATCCTGATTCCCATCGTCGACAAGATGGTCAAGGTGAGTATGCGGCTGGTGGCCATGGATGTGGATCCCCAGGACGTGATTACCCGGGACAATGTCTCGGTGAAGGTCAACGCCGTGATCTACTTTCGGGTGATCGATCCCACCAAGGCCATCGTGGAGGTGGAAAAATACATCTATGCCATCGCCCAGCTGGCCCAGGCGGCAAAGATCATCGACCAGTATCCCACCGCTTTGCAGCTGCGCTACCTGCAGACCATGCGGGAGATATCCGCCGAGAACAACACGACCACCGTTTTTCCCCTTCCCCTGGATCTGTTCAGGCCATTTATCAAGCTGGCGGAAAAGGTAAAAACAGGTGAATCGGCCGAGGCGTAACGGTTGATCGGGCAAGGTGGGTGTGGCACCGGCCATCGGCTAAATCTTCGACCCGCTGCCGATAATTCAACATCTGTATTGACACGTCCGACCCAATGGGATTACAAAAACACCCTTTTGCTGATCAAAGTGAATGTATTGTGGCGCGATGCCCACCTCGGAGAATAGACCGCAACTCATGAAAGATCACATGAACAACGCTAAGGACGTCACCGAACAGGAGATATTATGATCGAGCCGGGGGCACTCGCCTTTGACATTGATAGTGTAATCGCCGATACCATGCACCTGTTTCTGGATATCCTGCGTGATCACTACGATGTTCGCACGGTGCGATACACGGACATCACCTGCTATCGTTTGGACCAATGCCTGGATCTGAACGAGGATGTCCTGGAGGGGGCGGTGACGCGGATTCTCGACGGGAGATATCGGGCCACCCTGAAACCGATTGCCGGTGCCGGGTCGGTGTTAAGGCGCATCGCTGAAACCACGGGACGTATTCTGATGGTGACGGCGAGGCCCGATCCGGGCCTCATCGAGAGCTGGATGAACCAGCTTCTCGACGGCCAGCATCACCGGGCGCGAATCATCGCTACCGGTTCTCATGAGGCCAAGACCGACATCTTGCTGCAAAACCATATCAAGTGGTTTGTGGAAGACCGCCTGGAGACCTGTCATCTGCTCAAGACCGCCGGTATCGAACCGGTCGTGTTTCAGCAACCGTGGAATCAGGCGCCGCATGATTACCTTCATGTGGAATCATGGCAAGAACTCGAACAGCAGATTGCCTTTTCATGACGCGGCCCATGCTGAGGGAACAGATCGACCTTTTTCTTCAGGCCTTGGCTTCGGAGAAGGGCTATTCCGCACACACCATCCGGGCCTATGGCCATGATCTGGCGGAGTTTGCCGGGTATGCCGCCGGCGGGGGGGAATCGTCCGGAAAAAAAGAGCAACGAACCCTGGCCATCGACGAGATTGACAACCTGACGGTTCGGGGGTATCTGGGACTTCTGCACCGCAAGAACGAGAAAATTACCATCGTCCGAAAGCTGTCGGCCCTGCGATCCTTTTTTCGTCACCTGCTGAAATACCGGCTGGCCGACGAGGATCCCACGGCCGCCATCCTGACGCCCAAGCACAATCGGCGGATGCCGTCCTATCTGTCGGTGGATGACATGTTTCGCCTGCTGGACCAGGCGACCGACGACACCATACTGGGGCTGCGCAACCGGGCCCTGTTCGAAACCCTTTACGGGTCGGGAATCCGGGTCTCCGAACTGACCGGCCTGAATGTGTTTAATGTGGATTTCTCTTCCGGATGCCTGCGGGTATTGGGAAAAGGGAACCGTGAAAGAGTGGTGCCGGTGGGCCAAAAGGCCTTGGACCGCATTCAAGCTTACCGCGATCGGCTCTTGGCCCGAACCGGCATTGACATGACGGTTGACGGGCCGTTGTTTCTAAATAAAAACGAGGGCCGGCTGACTCCACGCTCCGTGGCCCGGATTCTGGAAGCGCTGATTCGCAAATGCAGCCTGGCGGTTCCCGTATCCCCCCACGGCATCCGGCACAGTTTCGCCACACACATGCTGGACGCGGGGGCAGACCTGCGAACGGTTCAGGAACTGCTGGGCCACAAGAGTCTGTCGACCACCCAGAAATATACCCACGTGAGC
>JGI24023J19991_10000679_pt1 | contig 26589 bp, 24 predicted proteins | sample Cruoilmetagenom1_FD_19991 | JGI IMG/M metagenome (IMG submission 19991) | reverse complement strand
GGGGGGGGGGGGGAAGCGCGTCCGCGCGTCGAGAAACTCATTTGTTATCCTTAGGCCGCCTCCCGGCGGCAGCCCCCTCACCCGGTGCGCCACGCGCGCCACCCTCTCCCACGCCGGGGAGAGGGTTTTAAACGCCAGAGTCAATCCACTAGCTATGGATCGCCCGACCGTCCACCGCCAAGGCGGCTTCCTTTACGGCCTCGTTAAGGGTCGGATGGCCGTGGAACGAGCGCGCCAAATCCTCGGCGGAGCCGCCGAATTCCATGGCCACGACCACTTCGTGAATCAGGGTGCCCGCATCCGGCCCGATGATATGGGCGCCGAGAATGCGGTCGCTGGCCGCATCCGCCAAAATTTTGACCATCCCTTCCGATTGCGCGGCGACGCGCGCCCGGCTGTTGGCCGAAAACGGAAACTTGCCGACCTTGTAGGCGACACCAGCCTCTTTGAGTTGTTCCTCAGTCTTGCCCACGGCCGCGACCTCGGGCCAGGTATAGACGATGCCCGGCACGGTCTCGTAGTTCACATGGCCCGATTGGCCGGCCAGGATTTCGGCTAGGGCAACGCCTTCCTCTTCCGCTTTGTGCGCCAGCATGGGACCCGCGATCACGTCGCCGATGGCATAGACGCCCGGAACATTTGTCTGAAAGCGATGATCGACCGTTATTCGGCCGCCCTTGTCGACCTCGACACCGGCTTTCTCCAGGCCAAGCCCGGTGGTATAGGGCCGCCGGCCGATGGCCACCAGAACCACATCGGCCTCCAGGGTTTCCGCTTTGCCGCCTTCTTTCGACGGTTCAATGCTGAGCGCGATACCGGACTTGCTCGCCTTCGCCCCTGTGACCTTGGTGCCCAGGCGGAAGGTCATGCCCTGTTTTTTCAGCATTCGCTGAAAAGCCTTACCGATCTCGCCGTCCATGCCCGGCACAATGCGGTCGAGGAACTCGACCACGGTAATCTTGGCGCCCAGGCGCATCCAAACCGAGCCCAGTTCCAATCCGATATAGCCGCCGCCGACCACCACCAGATGTTCAGGTACCTTTGCCAACGACAGCGCACCGGTTGAACTGACGATCCGCTTTTCGTCGATTTTTACGCCCGGTAGGTCCACATGATCCGAGCCGGTTGCAATGACGATGGCCTTCGCCTTTAGCTCGCTCTTACCCTTGCCGCTATCGACCGCAACCGTCCCCTCGCCGGACAACGTGGCCGTGCCCCTGATGTAATCGATCTTGTTCTTGCGCAGGAGGAATTCGACGCCCTTGGTCAGATCGGAGACCACCTTGTCCTTGTGACCGAGCATGGCAGCCAGATCGAGCCCGACCTTGCCCAGCTTGATGCCCAGGCTTTCCATGCCGCCGTGCGCTTCGGCGTAAAGCTCCGAGGCGTGCAACAGCGCCTTCGACGGGATACAGCCCACATTCAAGCACGTGCCGCCCAGCGCTCCGCGCTTTTCAATGCAGGCAGTCTTGAGGCCAAGCTGGGCCGCACGGATGGCACAGACATAGCCGCCCGGGCCGCCGCCAATAACGATAACGTCGTAGGGTAGGTCGCTCATCGCATCCCCCGCTGCAAGACGCCGCGACCTTGCCCGAAGGCGAACGCCGGGGCAAGGGCATGGGGCGGCGTGCCGCCGGCTGGCAACCGAGATGCCCAATTCCATTGCAACGTGTAGTGCCGGCCGGTTCTGGTCTATGCTATTACTAGTTGGGTTTGGCTGAACGAAGAACAGCGGCGGTTATGCAAAAGGATCCCGCGCAAGTCATCGAGGACAAGCGACTCTTGGCCTTGTACAGCTATTGGGCGAGCAAACGGGGCGGCCGGACCATGCCGGCGCGCGACGATATCGACCCGACCGAGATCCCCACTTTGCTGCCCATAGTCCTGCTTATCGATGTCGTCGGGATCGGCGACTACCGGTACCGGCTGGCGGGCACCGAGATCGTGAGCAACTTCGGCCGCGACATTACCGGCAAGACCTTCGCGGAGGTGCTGCCCGGCGGCGCGTACGCGGCATACATTGCCAGCTTGGTCAGCGATGTCATGTCGGCCGGCCGGCCGCTGTATTCCGAGGGCGCGTTCATGGCCAAGGGGCACATCGATCGGCAGGTGCGCCGCATCGTGCTGCCACTATCCGCCGATGGGATCAAAGTCGACATGGTGCTTGCCGGACAGACGGTCATCGCCACCAACAAAGACGCCCGTGGGAAAATTGTCCTGGCGAACCTGCCGTTCTCGGAAGGAACCCGTGTTTTTCTAACCTGAAGCGTGCCCCGGATCCGACCAGGCCAGGCTTTTCCGGACTTATGTCAACCCCTTGTATAGAGACAGCCAAATCCCAGATAATGCGTTACGGTCCGGCACCGTCGGGGCCCGTTGCATGTCCCCACGACCCGGCCCTCTTTTGAACGGCACGCGAGCCCACAGACCTTATGCGATTTTCCCCCGCCCGAGATCGAGCCAAGAGAACCGAGCTAGGATTCTTTCTGCTCTGGCTGCGCCGCCCTGGCCGTGTGGGCGCCCTGGTTCCCAGCGGTAGGGCCCTGGCAACATCCATGGCCGCCCGCATCGATGTCCATGCGCCTGGCGTCGTGGTCGAGTTGGGCGGCGGTACCGGCAGCATCACGGAGGCAATTTTGGCCGCCGGCATCGCTCCTCAAGACTTGGTGGTGGTCGAGCGCGAGGCAAAATTGTGCGCCGTTCTGGCCGCGCGCTTTCCGCACATCCGGGTTCTGCAAGGCGATGCCCGCGACCTCAAAAACCTGCTTGAGCAAGCGGGAATCGGACCCGTCAAGGTGGTGGTCTCCGGCCTACCGCTTCTCTCCATGGACGATCGCGACTGCCAGCGCATTGTCGCCGGCGCGTTTTCGGTGCTGCCGCCGAAGGGCGAATTCCTGCAATTCACCTATGGTCCGGCGTCGCCGGTTTCGCGCCAGACTCGATCAAGCCTGGGAATCGCCGGCCGGCGTTCCGATTGGATTCTCTACAACCTGCCGCCGGCAACCGTCTGGCGCTTTCACCGCGATCCAGCCTTCGCCAGCATTCGCGCCGCTTGAAGCGAATTTAGGGGTTATCGGTGTCGATTGCGCCGGAAAGGACGCGCCGGGCCACCTTGCCGACCGTTGCACCTTGGACAATAACCGAGAACACGACGACGACATAGGTGGCCGTGAGGATCAAATCTTTCATGGGTCCCTCTGGCAGAGCCAAAGCCAGCGCGATGGAAATGCCACCGCGCAAACCACCCCAGACCATCACCGGATAGGCACCGCGCGTAAACGGCGAGAACCGGCTCAACGCCGCCATGGGCAGGCCGACGGCAACGGCGCGCGCGACGAGAACCAGGGCAATCGACGCAATACCGGCGATCAGATAAGCCCCCTGCACCGCAATGACGACCACCTCGAGCCCAATCAACAGGAACAGGACGGAGTTCAGTATTTCGTCGATAAGCGACCAGAATTGCAGCACATGCGCGCGCGTGCGCTCGCTCATGGCTAGGGATACCCCATGGTTGCCAATCAGCAAACCGGCGACCGCCATGGCGACCGGCCCGCTGACGTGTATGGCCTGCGCCAGGGCATAGCCGCCCATGACCAAGGCTAGGGTGATGAGGACTTCCAGGTTGTGCTCGTCGATGCCTTTCATGGCCTTGAAACCGATCCAGCCAAGAGCCAGACCGAACACGGCGCCGCCTACCGCTTCCAGCAGGAACAGCTCGGCCGCGTGCACAACCGAGAACTCGCCGGCACCCGCGGCCGCGGCGAGCAGGATCGAAAAGACCACGACCCCCACCCCGTCGTTGAACAGGCTTTCGCCGGCGACCTTTGCCTCCAGCGAGGCAGGAACCTTGGCGGATTTCAGAATACCGAGCACGGCAACCGGATCTGTCGGGCTTATCAAGGCGCCGAACACTAGGCACCAAATCAACGGCACCTCGAGACCCAGGAGCAGACCTAAGCCTTTGAACCCGACTCCGATAAGGACGGTGGAGATCAGCACGCCGACCGTCGCCAGGGACAGGATCGCCCATTTGCGCCGGAGAATGAGCGACAGATCCACGTGCAGCGCACCGGCAAAAAGCAGAAACGCCAGCATGCCGTCCATCAAGGCAGTGCGGAAATCGATACCGGCGAAGAAGACCCGCACCGCATGACCGAGACCGAGGGCCGGTACCATCGCATCGACGGCAACAACGGCAATCGAGGCGACCGCCCCCATGATCGTCAGCCCCATGGCGTGCGGCAGTCCGATGATCCGGTAGTTCACATAGCCGAACACCGCCGCAAGGACGACGAGAATGGCAGCAACGTCGATTGGGGTCATTGAATGTCGGCCCGATTAAGTTGTGGACTCATAGTCTGATCCCTCGTCATCCCGGACGGTAGGCGAGCCCGAAAATCTGCGATTTTCGGGTGGCGAGCCTTGCGATCCGGGATCCATTTCTCCACCGCCTCGTTGCCGGACCATGGATCCCGGATCACTGGCTTTCCTATCCAAATCAAAGATTTGGAGGAAAGTCGCGGCCGGGATGACGCCTTGATGGGTACAGTGCCTAAACGTCGAGCAACAGGCGCTCCGGATCCTCGATAAATTCCTTCACGCGGACCAGGAAGGTAACCGCCTCGCGTCCGTCGATGATCCGATGGTCATAGGAGAGGGCCAGGTACATCATCGGCCGAATGCGCACCTCGCCGTCCACGGCGACCGGCCGCTCCTGGATCTTGTGCAGGCCGAGAATGCCCGACTGCGGCGGATTGAGGATCGGCGTCGAGTTGAGCGAACCGTAGACACCGCCGTTGGTGATGGTGAACGTGCCGCCACTCATCTCGTCGATAGAAAGCTTGCCATCGCGGGCCTTGCGGCCCAGCGCGCCGATAGTCTTCTCGATTTCGGCAAAACCCAGCCGGTCCGCATCGCGGACCACGGGAACCACTAGGCCCTGCGGCGTGCCCACGGCGATACCGACATCGTAGTGGTTCTTATAGACCAGTTCGTCGCCGTCGACCTCGGCATTCACCGCCGGGATCTCCTTCAGCGCCGCCACCGCCGCCTTGGTGAAGAAGGCCATGAAACCAAGACGCACGCCATGCCGGCGCTCGAAACCGTCACGGTAGCGTTTGCGCAATTCCATGACCGCGCCCATGTCCGCCTCGTTAAAGGTGGTGAGCATGGCGGCGGTGTTCTGCGCCTCCTTCAAGCGCTCGGCGATGCGCTTGCGCAGCCGCGTCATGCGCACCCGTTCCTCGCGCGGCCCCGTCGCGGTTGCCGGCTGCGGTGCTGCCGGTGCTGCGGGAGCCTTCGCCGCGGGCGCGGTTTTCCCGTTCGCCCCTGAAATGCTGGCCAGCACGTCTTCTTTGGTAATCCGCCCGTCTTTGCCGCTGCCCGCGATCTGGCGGGCGTCCAGGGCATTGTCGTCGATCAGCTTGCGCACCGCCGGCGACAGCGACCCAGCCGCACCGCCATCAGCGGCCTCCGCTGCTTTTGCAGGCGCCGCATTAACGGGAGCGGGAGCGGGCGCCGCATTGGTGGGAGCCGGGGCCTTGGCGGCGGCCGGCTGCGCGGTGGCCGCGCCTTCGCCGATGCGCCCCAGGATGGCGCCCACCTCGACGCTATCGCCTTCGCCCGCCAGCACCTCGTTGAGCACGCCCGCGGCGGACGCATTGACCTCGAGAGTGACCTTGTCGGTTTCCAGCTCGACCAACGGGTCGTCCACCTTTACGGCTTCGCCCGGCTGCTTCAGCCACTGCGCCACCGTCGCTTCGGTGACCGATTCACCCAAGGTGGGTACTACGATATCCGTCGTCATTCTCGCTTATCCCGTCCTATTTACGCGCCTTCGCCGCGGCTTCCTCGGCCTTGCGTGTAGCAATGCGGCTTAGGTGCGGTTTACCGATGGTTAGCGCGTCGTCGATCAGCTTCGCCTGCTCCGCTTGGTGCCGCTTGGCCGAACCGGTAGCCGGCGAGGCGGCCGAAGGCCGGCCGGCATAACGCGGCCGCGGATGCGTGGCTCCCACCGCCGCACCGATGTCTTCCATGAAGTCGACCACGAAGCTCCAGGCGCCCATATTGCGCGGCTCTTCCTGGCACCAGACGATGTGGCAATGACGATAGGGCTCCAGCTCGCCGATGAGGGCATCTGCCGGAAACGGATAGATCTGCTCGAGGCGCAGGAAATGCACGTCGGTAATGCCGCGCTTCTCGCGCTCTTCCAGAAGATCGTAGTAGACCTTACCGGAGCATAGCACCACCTGCTTGGCGTCTTTTGGATCGCTCGGCACCTCGTCGCAATGCATGACCCGGTGAAAAGTCGATCCGGGGCCGAAGTCGACTAAGTTGGAAACCGCCCGCTTGTGCCGCAACAGGGACTTGGGAGTCATGACGATTAGCGGCTTGCGGAATTTGCGGTGCAGTTGCCGGCGCAGCACGTGAAAGAAATTCGCCGGGGTGGTGCAATTGACCACCTGTATGTTGTCCTCGCCGCATAGCTGCAGGAACCGCTCGAGGCGAGCCGAGGAATGCTCCGGCCCCTGGCCTTCGTAGCCGTGCGGCAACAACATGACCAAACCCGACATGCGCAGCCACTTGGATTCGCCCGAGGCGATGAACTGATCGATGATGATCTGAGCACCGTTCGCGAAATCGCCGAACTGCGCCTCCCAGATGACCAAGGCTTGCGGCTCGGCNAGGGAATAGCCGTATTCGAAGCCGAGCACCGCCACCTCGCTCAAGGGGCTTTCGATGACCTCGATATGTTTTTGATCNGCCCGGACGTGGTTAGCCGGAAAATAGCGCTCCTCCGTCTCCTGGTCGACGAACGCCGCATGCCGGTGGGAAAAGGTGCCNCGCATGGAATCCTGGCCGGAAAGTCGNACCGGGTGTCCCTCGATCAGTAGGGTGGCGAAAGCCAGCGCCTCGCCGATGGCCCAGTCGAAACCGACGCCGGTTTCAAACATCTTTTTCTTGGCCTCGAGCAAACGGACGATCTTGCGGTTGACGTTGAAACCATCCGGATAGCGGACCAGCGCCGCGCCTACCTCTTTCAGCGTTTTAATCGGCACCTCGGTTTTACCGCGCCGGGCATCGAAGCCACGCGCTGTGTCGAAGCCCGACCAAACACCTTCCAGCCAGTCGGCCTTGTTCGGCTTGTAGGCGTTCGCCGCGGCAAACTCGTCTTCCAGACGCGCGTGCCAATCGGCCACCACGCCATCGGCTTGCTCTTGGCTGAGCACCCCTTCGGCCACCAGGCGTTTGGCATAGATTTCGCGGGTCGAGGGGTGGGTCTTGATCTGCTTGTACATCAGCGGTTGGGTAAAGGCCGGTTCGTCGCCCTCGTTGTGGCCATGGCGCCGGTAGCAGAACATATCGATGACGATGTCTTTCTTGAACGTCTGCCGAAACTCGGCGGCGATACGCGCCACGTGCACCACCGATTCCGGGTCGTCGCCATTGACGTGCAGGATCGGCGCCTGAACCATCTTCGCCACCTCCGAGCAATAGGGCCCGGAGCGGGAGTGAATCGGATCGGTGGTAAAGCCGATCTGGTTGTTGACGATGAAGTGGATGGTACCGCCGATGCGATAGCCCTTGAGCTCGGATAGATCGAGGGTCTCGGCCACCAGCCCCTGGCCGGCGAAGGCCGCATCGCCGTGCATGAGCAGACCCATGACCTGAGTCCGGTCGCTATCCTGGCGCTGCACCTGCTTGGCGCGCACCTTGCCGACCACCACCGGGTCCACCGCCTCCAGATGCGAGGGGTTTGCGGTGAGCGAGAGGTGCACCGTGTTGCCGTCGAACTCGCGGTCCGACGAGGTGCCCAGGTGGTACTTCACATCGCCCGAGCCGCCGACGTCCTCGGGATTGGCCGCCCCGCCCTGAAATTCCGAGAAGATGGCCGAGAACGGCTTGCCCATGAAATTGGCGAGCACGTTCAGCCGGCCCCGATGCGGCATGCCGATGACCACCTCTTTCAGACCAAGCTGGCCGCCGCGCTTGAGGATCTGCTCCAGCGCCGGGATCATGGATTCGCCGCCGTCGAGGCCGAAGCGTTTGGTGCCCGTATACTTCTTATCGAGAAACCGCTCGAAGACCTCGGCGGAAGTCAGGCTTTCGAGGATGGCGCGCTTGCCGGCTTCGGTGAAGCTTGTCTGATTGTGGATCGACTCGATGCGTTCCTGAACCCAGGCTTTTTGGTCCGGGTCCTGGATATGCATGAACTCGACGCCGATGCGGCCACAGTAGGTGGCCCGCACCGCGGCCAGGATTTCGCGCAAGGTGGCGACCTCCAGGCCAAGCACGTTATTGATGAAGATGGGCCGGTCGAAGTCCGCTTCGTTGAAGCCGTAGCTGGTCGGATTGAGCTCGGGGTGCGGCGCGATCGGCTTCAGGCCCAGGGGATCGAGATCGGCCTCCAAATGACCGCGCACGCGGTAGGCGCGGATAAGCATCAGGGCCCGGATCGAATCGATCGTTGCGGCGCGAACATCATCGGCCGTGATGTCGGTCCCCGCGGCCACACCGGTGGCAACAGCGCCCGTGGTCGGCGCTTCCTCGACCGACCAGCCCTCGCCATGACCGTTTACGTCGGCAAGCGTCTTGGGCGTCCAACTGGCGCCGCGAAGCTCCTCGATAACGGCGCGGGCATCATCGTTCAGCTCGCGAAAGAAGCCTTGCCAGGAGGCGTCCACCGAGCCCGGATCCTCGGCAAAGCGGGCATAGAGATCGGCAATGAACTTCGCGTTGGGGCCGAAAAGGAAAGAATTTTGCTCTGAAGTGCTATTCGCCATATCTCNCTATGATCCGGCTTGGGGTCGGCCCGGCGGGACCGCCAATTGCGCTAAGGACCCGATCCTGANCTGCAAACCCCTAGATTGCGTAAACTATATCGCCATCACGTANCACGCTCAGGCGCCCATGGCCGCCNTCATGGTCGTCCCCAGCGCCGCCGGCGAGTCGGCGACCCGGATTCCGGCGGAGTTCAGCGCTTCTATCTTGTCACCGGCACCACCCTTGCCACCGGCGATGATGGCGCCCGCATGGCCCATGCGCCGGCCCGGCGGGGCCGTCACGCCGGCAATAAAGCCCGCCATGGGCTTTTTTGTCTTCGATGCCTTGTAGAAGGCCGCTGCCTCTTCCTCGGCGGAACCGCCGATCTCGCCGATCATGATGATGCCTTCGGTCTCCGGATCGGCGAGAAACAAATCCAGGCAGTCGACGAAATTGGTGCCGTTGATGGGATCGCCGCCAATGCCAATACAGGTGGTTTGACCCAGGCCGGCCGCCGTGGTCTGCGCCACCGCCTCGTAGGTAAGCGTTCCGGAGCGGGAAACAATGCCGATACGGCCGCGTTTGTGAATATGGCCGGGCATGATGCCTATTTTGCACTCGCCTGGCGTGATGATGCCGGGACAATTAGGCCCGATCAGCCGGGTCGACGACCCCTCCAGCGCCCGCTTGACCTTGAGCATGTCGAGAACCGGGATCCCCTCGGTGATGCATACCACCAGGGCGATACCGGCATCGATTGCCTCGACGATGGCATCGCCGGCAAACGGCGGCGGGACATAGATGACCGAGGCCTGCGCGCCGGTCGCCCGCACCGCCTCATCAACGGTATCGAAGACCGGCAGGTCCAAATGCGTACCGCCGCCCTTGCCGGGGGTCACGCCGCCGACCATGCGCGTGCCATAGGCGATCGCCTGCTCGGAATGGAAGGTGCCCTGCGAGCCGGTGAAGCCCTGGCAGATGACCTTGGTCTCTTTGCCGACGAGAACCGCCATCTATGCTGCCTCCTTCACCGCGCGCACCACCTTGGCGGCGGCATCGCCCAAGTCATCGGCGGAGATGATGGGCAAGCCCGACTCCGCCAGGATCTTCTTACCCAATTCCACGTTCGTCCCTTCCAAACGCACCACCAAGGGCACCCGCAACGAAACCTCGCGCGCCGCCGCGACGACGCCTTCGGCAATCACGTCGCAGCGCATGATGCCGCCGAAGATATTGACCAGAATGCCCTTCACGTTGGGATCGGAGAGGATGATCTTGAAGGCGGCGGTGACCCGTTCCGTCGTGGCGCCGCCGCCCACATCGAGAAAGTTGGCCGGCGCGCTGCCATGCAGCTTAATGATGTCCATGGTCGCCATGGCCAGACCGGCGCCGTTGACCATGCAGCCGATCGAGCCATCCAGCTTGATGTAGTTGAGCTCGTGTTTCGCCGCCTCCATCTCCATCGGGTCCTCCTCGGACTCGTCACGCATCTCGGCGACGTCCGAGTGGCGATAGAGGGCGTTGTCATCGAAATTCATCTTGGCATCGAGAGCGATCACCTCGCCGGCGCCGGTAATCACCAGCGGATTGATCTCGACGATGCTGGCATCCAGCTCGGTAAAGGCGCGGTACATGGCGGCGATGAACTTGACCGCCGCACCCACCTGCTTGCCCTCGAGACCAAGACCGAAAGCGATCTTGCGCCCGTGGAAAGGCATGATGCCGGTGGCCGGATCGATGGCCAGCTTGAGGATTTTCTCCGGCGTCTTCGCCGCTACCTCCTCGATCTCCATACCGCCCTCGGTCGAGGCCATGATGGTAATCCGGCTGGTGGCACGGTCAACCAACATGCCGAGGTAAAGCTCGCGCTTGATATCGCAGCCTTCTTCGATGTAGAGGCGCTGGACCAGCTTGCCCGCCGGGCCGGTCTGCTTGGTAACCAGAACGTGGCCCAGCATCTGGCCGGCGTTCTGCGTCACTTCCTCGACCGATTTACTCAGGCGCACACCGCCCGCGCCGTTGGGATCATTCTGGAATTTTCCGGCGCCGCGGCCGCCGGCGTGAATCTGGGATTTCACGACCCAGATCTTGCCGCCCAGATCGCGGGCCGCCTTTTCCGCTTCCGCCGCCGTGAAGGCCACGGTGCCGCGCGGCACGGCGACGCCAAATTTCGTCAGCAGGCTTTTTGCCTGGTATTCATGAATGTTCATGGAAGATCGTTTGCTGTTGTGATGAAAAATCGGCGGCGCAGCAGCCGCGAGTACTCTACCAGCCCATCAGGGTGGCGCAACCTACAGTCGATNATGTGTCTGTGCATGGGNGCCGACCGCGATCGAGGCTAAGCCGCCTTGCGCGCTTTACCCCGCCCGCGCTTGGCCTTGGCAGCGGGCGCCGGCGCCTTCTTCTTGCGCAAGACCTTGCAGACATCCACCAGGCCGCGCACGGCCGTTACCGATTTGCGCAACATGGCTTTTTCGGAGGCGGAAAGTTGCAGCTCCACGACCCGCTCCACGCCGCCGGCGCCGAGCACCGCCGGCACCCCGACGAACAGGTCCTTCACCCCATATTGTCCGTTCAGGTAGGCGGCGCAGGGCAGCACCCGCTTTTTGTCCTTGAGATAAGACTCGGCCATAGCAATCGCCGAGGCGGCCGGGGCATAGAACGCCGAGCCGGCCTTGAGCAGGCCGACGATCTCGGCCCCGCCATTGCGTGTGCGTTTGACGATCTCGTCAAGCCGCGCCTTTTTGATCCAGCCCATCTTCACCAGATCCGGCAGCGGGATGCCCGCCACCGTGGTGTAGCGCACCATGGGCACCATGGTATCGCCGTGCCCGCCAAGCACGAAGGCGCTGACATCTTCCACCGACACACCGACTTCGTCGGCGATAAAATAGCGGAAGCGTGCCGAATCCAGCACCCCGGCCATGCCGACGATCTTGTTGGTCGGGACACCGGCGGCCTTCTGCAATACCCAAACCATGGCATCGAGCGGGTTGGTGATACAGATGATGAAAGCCTTCGGGCAGTATTTCTTGATGCCGGCGCCTACTTGACCCATGACCCTGGTGTTGATGTCCAGCAGATCGTCCCGGCTCATGCCCGGTTTGCGCGGGATGCCGGCGGTGACGATGACCACGTTGGCGCCTTTGAGGGCGGTGTATTTCCCGGTGCCTATCAGCTTGGCATCGAAGCCTTCGACGGGGGAGGCCTGAGCGATATCCAAGGCCTTGCCCTGGGGGATGCCATCGACCACATCGAAGAGCACCACGTCGCCCAACTCCTTGAGACCAGCCAAGAGAGCCAGGGTGCCGCCGATGTTGCCAGCGCCGACAAGCGCGATCTTGCTGCGAGCCATGGTGCGATCCTCATGAGTTTAGCGAATGGCGAAACGCTTTGTGGAAGCGGAATTTACCTACTCCGATTTCGGAGCACGAGCAAGGCCGCGGCGCAGGGCGCGGCGGCTGTGCGGTTCTTGTATATAGGCACGCGATTGCATTTCGATAAGGCGCGAGGCCGTGCGTTGAAATTCTTCTGCGCCATGCCCTTCGGGATAGAGCGCATCCGGCGCCGCACCCGCCGATATGACGAGATTCACCCGATGCTCGTAGAGCGCATCGATCAACGTCATGAAGCGGCGCGCTTCGTTGCGAAGATCCGGTGTCATCACCGGAACATCGTTGAGGACCAGCGTATGAAATCGGCGCGCGATGGCCAGATAGTCAGCCGCACCCAAGGCCCGGCCGCACACATCCGCAAAGCCGGCGCGGACAACCCCATCCGCCGCCTGCGGCAGTTTCAACTTCCGGCCTTTCACGGTTAGCGCAACCGGATCGCCCTTGGCGCCATCGGTCAGCCGGCCAAAGGCTTGGTCGAGCGCCTTGGCGGCGGCGGGCCCGAGCGGTGTGTGATAAACGGCCAGAGCATCGTCGCCCTGACGCCGATAGTCGAGGCCCCCCAGTTCGACAACCTCCAGGCATTCGCGCAGCAGATCGATGAAGGGGAGAAAGTTATCCCGCTGCAAGCCGCCCTCATAGAGCCGGTCGGGGGCCGTATTCGAGGTGGCAACCACCACCACGCCGCGCTCGAACAGGGTGGTGAACAGGCGACCGAGGATCATGGCATCGGCGATGTTGACCACATGGAATTCGTCGAAACACAGCAGCCAGGCTTCCGCCGCCATCGCATCGGCCAGACGGGGCAGCGGATCGGCCTGCTTTCCCCGGCTTTCTTGGCGCCAGGCGTGCAGACGCTCGTGCACCTCCTGCATGAAGGCGTGAAAATGCACCCGCCGCTTGGCCGCAACCGGCGCTGTTTCAAAGAAAATGTCCATGAGCATGGACTTGCCCGTGCCGACCGGCCCATGGATGTAGAGACCGCATGGCACCGCGCGCTGCGCGCCGGTACGACCGAGCATACCCGCCAGACCATTGCGCCGCGCCGGCGGCGCGTAGCCGGCCAGCGCCTCGTGCAAAGCTTGCAGTTTATGCGCGGCTTCGTCCTGTGCCGGGCTTGGCTCGAGCCTTCCCGCCTGCCGCTTGGCGCGAAAGGCGGACAATGGTCCGTCGTTCATGGGTCCTGGTGTATCTCGGGGCAGGTTACGAAAGTGCTGACAACGTGGGGCTCTACTGCCCTCCTATCGCCCGCCGGCTACGCGCAAGATCGTGCCGGTGATGTAGCTGGCCGCGTCGGAGAGCAACCAGAGGATGGGCTCGGCCACCTCCTCGGCGCTCGCCGGACGGCCCAGAGGCACCGCCTTACCAATGCGTTCCAGCCGCCCGGCATCGCCGCTAGCCGCGTGAATCTCGGTCGCCGTCATGCCGGGTGCGACCGCATTGACCCGAATGCCTTCGCCGGCCAACTCACGGCCGAGACCGATGGTGAAGCTGTCGACCGCGCCCTTGGCGGCGGCATACCAGACGTATTCGCCCGGACTGCCCAGGCTGGCCGCACCCGAGGAGACGTTGACGATGGCCCCGCCCTGGCCGCCATGCCGGGTGGACATGCGGCGCACGGCCGCGCGGGAGCAGAAAAGCGTGCCCATCACGTTGACATCCATGACCTGACGCAAGGTCGCGGTTTCGACCTCATCCAGGCGCGAGATCAGGCCCGTCAGGCCGGCGTTGTTGACCAGCGCCGTCACCGGCCCCAGCTCGGCCTGGGTTCGCTCGAACAGGCGCTCCACATCCGCCTCGTCGCAGACATCGCCCTGGACGGCAATGGCACGGCCGCCGGCCACCGTGATGTCGCTGACCAGGGCATCGGCGGCGCGGCTATTGCTCAGATAGTTGGCGCAGACCGCGTAACCCCGTTGCGCCGCCAGGCGCACGGTCGCGGCACCAATTCCCCGACCACCGCCGGTGACCAGTAAAACTCCGGCCTCGTTCATCGATTCCCCACCGAGATATCTAAGACGGGAAGATTAGGGGCAGCATGCCGGCCTGGCAATGCAAGCAGTCAGATCAATGGCCGGCTACCAGGATCGGACGCGGCCGGAATCCAGGTGTATAAACCCGGTCTTCGGATAATACCCGACGCCACCGGCGCGCAACGATAGGGCGGCGCGTTGCAGCGTCTTCAACGCTACCTTGGGCAGGTACGCATCCACTGCCATACCGCGCATGTGATAGCTATTCTTCGCCACGCGGCTGTCGGCTTTGCGCAGGATCTCGTTGGTTATGGGCGAACGGTAGCCGGACATCACGAAATAGGGCCGGCGGGTGCCGACCTTGCGGCACAGGCGATACAGCATATCGATCAGGTGTGGGTCGATGGGAATGACGTCCTCGGTCCGATAGTCGCGCAGCAGACGGCTAATCTCCATCAAGCCGTCGTCCACGTAGTTGCCATTTGCCCAATACACGGTCTTGACCGATTCGCTCGTATGCGCGTTGTAGAGCGCGATCGAGCGCTCCTTCGCATGGGCCCGCACAATCGACGGCCGCGCCACCACAGCGCTCGCCGCAGCCAATGAAAATGCCAAGAACCGCCGGCGAGTCGCCGCGTTCGTCATCCTGACCTCCGCCCTGTTTATCCGTTCCGGTCTTAATCGCCGGTTCGGTTGTTTTTTTGATCTTAGACCGAATTTAGGGCGATCGGCAAATTTACCGATCTGCTTGACGCGCCCCCCTTGGCGCCCCCCCTTGGCGCCAGGCGCCGTGAGTCGCTATCTTGCCAGCAAGACAATCTGCGGCGAGACGCCGCGTAGCGATACCGGAGGCCAGCATGAACGAAGACATCTTCAACATGGAGGTGCGCAAGTTCCTCAAGAAAGTCGGCGTCACCTCGCAGCGGGAGATCGAGCAGGCGGTGCGCGAGGCCCTGGATAGCGGCAAGCTAAAGGGGGCCGAGACCTTGCGCGCCAAGGTAACGCTGACCCTCGAAGGGGTCGGCCTGAAAACTGATATCGACGGCGAGATCGCGCTCGAATAACCCTATTGAGCAGCAGGAAAGGCCGGAGGCAGGGGCACGTCGCGCTCGGCCATCACGGCGCGTAGGCGGTCTGGGTAGTCGGTGATGATCCCATCGACGCCCAAGTCGATGAGAGAGCGCATATCCGCCGGCTCGTTCACGGTCCAGACCACGACACGCAGACCCAGGCGTTTGGCTTCCGCCAGATCCGCTTGGCGCAGATCGCGATAATAAGGCGACCAGACGGCGCCGCCGGCGGCCTCGATTGTGCGCGGCACCGAGGCCACGTAGTCGTCCGGATCGATGCCGGCGGTCCACGGCGAGACCCCGGGCTGGCCGCGCTCCAGGTTGTTTAGCCAAGACTGCTCGGCCGTCAGGTAGACCGTGCGTAGGGCCGGGGCAATCTCCTGCACGCGGCGCAAGGACCGCCAGTCAAAAGACTGAACCGTCGCCCGCTCGGTAATGCCGGTTTCCTGGATCGCTGACACCAGGGCTTCGGCCATGGCTTCCGGCGCTGCCGTTTCCATCGGTGCGTCGGGGGCCGTCTTCGTCTCGATATTGTAGCGGACGGCGCCGGCGGAAGCCGCCTCGGCCAGCGCAATGACCTCGGCCAAGGTGGGGATGGTCACGCCGTCCAGTCCGGCCTGCTCGGGAAAGCGCTTGGCGATCCGGCTATCCGGGCGGGCCCGGCCAACGTCATACGTGGCGAGGCTCGCGTGATCCAACGCGAAGATCGCCGAGGCCGGCTCCTCGATCCAGGCCCCGTCCGATCCGCGCGTGCGGTGCGGATCGAGGCGCCGGTCATGGTGGACCACCAGCACGCCATCGCGCGTGAGGCCGACGTCCATCTCCAAGGTCGTCACGCCGATAGCCAGCGCCGCCGCAAAACCAGGCAAGGTGTTCTCGGGATAAAGACCGCGGGCCCCACGATGCCCCTGCGCGTCGAAGGCGGGCGGCGATGCCGTCGCCCCCGGCGATGGTGGAGGACTGAACCAGCTCAACGCACCGATACCGATAAGGAGGCCGGTAAAACCCAGCCAGGTCATGGAACGGACGGAAAGCGTACGCGCCACCGATCTAGTCCGTGTCGGGTTCGCAGCGTTGCATCATCTTCGCCACCTCGCGGCCCAGCGGGTCTTCGCCATCGCGCAAGGCGGCGATGACTCCCTGTTGGTCGTCCGGGTGCCTATTCTGGTTCAACTTGGCCTTCGCCTCCAGCCGGGCAATGGGAATCTCGAAGGCGACGATGCCGCGAATCTTGGGCGCCGTGTAAGACTCCCCCAGCGTATCCAGCCGCCAGGGCTCGGCCGCGCCGGCCTCGTAGGTATCCGCCAGATCGGCCAGCAGGCGGCGCACCCGCGCCGAATCCTCGATCAGACGCGGTATGCCATAGGCGTGCACGGCCACGTAATTCCAAGTGGGCACCGCCGGACCGTGGGCGTACCAACGCGGCGAGACATAAGCATGCGGACCCTGGAAGATCACCAACGCCTCGCCGCCTGATTCCTGCAAGCGGATCAGGTCATGCCATTGCGGGTTGGCCCGCGCCATGTGGGTGATCAGCGCGCCATTCGGTCCTTCGTCCGGCGCATGGGTGATGGGGAGATGGCTGGCTACCGGCGCCGCCCCGTCGATGGCGGTTACCAGCACCGCAAAGGCATAATCGCGCAGAACCGCCTGTATCTCTTCCCGGTCGGTCAGAACGAAGGGTTTGGGAATGTACACGGGACGCCGCGCAGTTCAGCCACGCCGTTTGATCATCAGCTTCTTGATCTCGGCGATGGCTTTGGCCGGATTGAGGCTTTTCGGGCAGGTGTTGGTGCAGTTCATGATCGTATGGCAGCGGTAGAGGCGGAACGGGTCCTCCAAGGCATCGAGGCGTTCGCCCGCCGCCTCGTCGCGCGAGTCGGCGATCCAACGATAGGCCTGCAGCAAAACGGCGGGGCCGAGGAAACGATCGCCATTCCACCAATAGCTCGGGCAACTGGTGGAGCAGCAAAAACACAGGATGCATTCCCACAGGCCATCCAGTTTCGCCCGCTCCTCCGGGCTTTGCGGCCGCTCGCGCTCGGGCGCCGGAGAGACCGTCTTCAGCCACGGCTCGATGTCGGTATATTGCGCGTACGCCTGATTGAGATCGGGCACCAGATCCTTGACCACAGGCAGGTGCGGTAGGGGATAAACTTTTACCTCGCCCTTGATTTCGTCGATGAATTTGGTGCAGGCGAGCGTGTTGGTGCCGTCGATGTTCATGGCGCAAGAGCCGCACACCCCCTCACGGCAGGAGCGGCGGAAGGTCAGGGTCGAATCGATCTCGTTCTTGATCTTAATCAGGGCATCGAGAACCATCGGCCCGCAGGCCGCCAGATCGACCTCGTAGGTATCCACGCGCGGATTGGCCTCGTCGTCCGGATTCCAGCGATACACCTTGAAAGTGCGCGTCCGCGTCGCCCCGTCGGGCGCGGGATGGTGCTGACCCTTGCTGATCTTCGAGTTGGCCGGTAGGGCAAATTCAACCATGGATACTAGTAGACCCGTGCCTTGGGTGGGAAAGATTGGATTTGGTTGGTCTGCGGCTGCAGTTCCACCGGTCGGTAGTCGATACGGACGTCGCCCGCCTCGTCGCACCAGGCGAGAGTGTGCTTGAGCCAGCGCTTATCGTCGCGATCGGGGAAATCTTCACGCGCATGGGCGCCCCGGCTTTCCCGCCGATTCACCGCCGAGGCCATGGTGACCACCGCCTGAAACAACAGGTTGTCGAGTTCGAGGGTTTCCACCAGGTCCGAGTTCCAGATGAGCGAGCGGTCCTTGATGCCTAAGTCCCCGCGCTGGCGCCACGTCTGACCAAGCGCCTTCAACCCTTGCTCCAGAACCTCGCCGGTACGGAAGACCGCGGCATGCTCCTGCATCGCCCGCTGCATCTCGGTGCGCAGGCGGGCGGTCGGCGTGCTACCCTTGGCATGGCGGAACCCGTCCAGCCGTTGTAGTGCCATCTCGTCCGCGTCCGCCGGCAACGGGCTGTGCCCCTCACCCGGCTTGATCAGCTCGGCGCATCGCTTGGCAGCGGCGCGCCCGAAGACCACAAGATCGAGCAACGAGTTCGAGCCGAGCCGGTTGGCCCCGTGCACCGACACACACGCCGCCTCGCCAACCGCCATCAGGCCGGGAACCACCGTATCGTCGGACTCGCCGCCAGCAGCGCCCCCGGCGGACCCATTCGCCTTGCTCAGCACTTCACCCGTATAACGTGCCGGAATACCGCCCATGTTGTAGTGGCAGGTGGGGAGAACCGGAATCGGCTCCTTGGTCACATCCACGCCGGCGAAAATGCGCGCCGATTCGGCGATGCCGGGCAGGCGCTCGTGGATAATCGCCGGGTCCAGGTGCTCGATGTGCAGATGAATGTGATCCTTGTTCGCGCCCACGCCGCGGCCTTCGCGCACTTCGACGGTCATGGAGCGGCTGACCACGTCGCGGCTGGCCAGATCCTTGGCGCTCGGCGCGTAACGCTCCATGAAGCGTTCACCTTCGGCATTCGTCAAGTAACCGCCTTCGCCGCGCACCCCTTCGGTAATCAGGCAGCCGGCGCCGTAGATTCCAGTCGGGTGGAACTGCACGAACTCCATGTCCTGCAGCGGCAATCCGGCGCGTAAGGTCATGCCGCCACCATCGCCCGTGCAGGTATGCGCCCCCGTGCAAGAGAAGTAGGCGCGGCCATAACCGCCGCTCGCCAGGATTACCATCTTCGCCCGGAAGCGGTGAATGGTACCATCGTCCAGGTTCCAGGCGACCACGCCGCGGCAGGCACCGTCTTCCATCATCAGATCGATGGCGAAGTATTCGATAAAGAACTCCGCCTGGTGCTTGAGGCTTTGCTGATAGAGCGTGTGCAGCATGGCATGGCCGGTGCGGTCGGCGGCGGCACAGGTGCGCTGGGCAATGCCCTCGCCAAAGCGCGTGGTCATGCCGCCGAATGGCCGCTGGTAGATCTTGCCCGCTTCGGTACGCGAGAAGGGCACACCGTAGTGTTCCAACTCGACAACCGCGTCGGCGGCTTCCCGCGTCATATATTCGATGGCATCCTGATCGCCGAGCCAGTCCGATCCCTTCACCGTGTCGTAGGCATGCCAACGCCAGTCGTCTTCGCCCATATTGCCAAGCGCCGCGGAGATGCCGCCCTGCGCCGCGACCGTGTGGCTGCGGGTGGGAAAGACCTTGGTAATGCAGGCGGTCTTCAGACCCGCCTCGGCCAGGCCGAGAGTGGCCCGCAAGCCCGCCCCACCGGCGCCGACGACAACGACATCGTGGGTATGGTCGACGATTTCGTAGGACTTGCCCATAACCTCTAGCCCTTGAACAAAACGACGAGGATCGCCAGCACGCCGGTCAACCCAAGCAGCACCGAGGCGGCCTTGGTCGCCAGCAAGGCAAACCATTTTACGGGCTCGTTGTGGATGTAGTCCTCGATCACCACCTGTGCGGCGAGCGCCCCGTGATAAAAGGTCATGACGATCACCAGAATCAGCAGGCCGGCGACCACCGGATCGCTGAGCCAATCGCGCATGGCATAGTAGTCGGCCCCGGCCATGGAGACGACCGAGGCGACGAACCACACGGTCAAGGGAACCAGGGCCAAGGCACTGAGGCGCTCGGCCCACCAGTGGTGCAAGCCGTCTTTTGCCGATCCGAGGCCGCGAACGCGGCCAAGCGCCGTACGCCGGTCCATTCAGCCGCCCCCCATCACGCTATAGCCGGCGATCCAAGTCACCAGGGTCAGAATGACGGTCGCGGCCAGAACCGCCATGCCGGACCGAAAGGCCTCGCGCAACTCCAAGCCAACGCCGATATCCCAAAACAAGTGCCGGATGCCGTTACACAGATGATAGAACAGCGCCAACGTCCAGCCGAACAGAAACAACCGTCCAAAGAACGAACCGATGAGATCGCGCGCCGTTTCGTAGGCCTCGGCGCCGGTTGCCGTGGCGACCAACCAATAGACGAGAAGCAACGTCCCCGCCCAGAGGCCAACGCCGGTGATCCGATGGAAGATCGAGATCACCGAGGTGTACTGCGGCCGGTAGACCTGCAAGTGCGGCGATAATGGACGACTTTGAGAACGACCCTGGGGGTGGTCTTGGCTGCTCATCGGTTGTGTCTTCCCGGAGATAACGAGAGCTGTCAGCGGAACGAACCTGAACGCGGCTCGTACGATCACCGCCACCTGCTTGATGTAGACCCCGTTGCTTGGTTAGTCAACGTCACCCAAGAGAGAGCCGGCGGCGGCAGTTCGACCTCTCGGCACCGGTAGAAATGACGAGACGCCACAACTAGTTGCTAAGTCATGTGGATAAATCTGTGGAAAATCTGTGGAGTCATTGTGAAATTAAGCGCAATCGATGCACAGAAAACTCGCTGGAATACTTTGTTTTCACTTGTTCGCCGAAATCCAGCGCGCCAAAGTTATCGCGTACGCGAATGTACCGGGCCGCCTGCGGCTGTGCAGTCCATTCCGGCCTTGGCCAAAGGTGGGGCTCTACAAAAACAGGCGACCGGATGGTGTAAGGCCCGACCAGGGCCTTGCAGTTGGTGGCGGCGGCCAAGTCCTGTCCCCAGAGCTTTGCCGCCGGTTTCGAAAGGCTCCGGCAGGTTTGCATGCCCCCGCCTTTCGACCACGGCCGCGCTTCTCGCCTGCGCATGAGGCGTGGCCAATGCTGAGCTTAGGGTCCTGCTCCGGGCCCGCGGCGTATCGGCCTTCGGGTTCCAGACAGGAGCCATTGGGAGGTCCCGATTCTTGGGTACAACGGATTCCCCCTGCGGATTCCTATTGTCCCGATACGCCGGACAGGCGGACCTGCGAGCCCGCCGGCAAGGCATAAACGGTCGAATGGCAGCAACGGGACCAGACGCCGGAGTTCGCCGAAGTGGGGTTGCAATTCCGCCCCGGAATTGCCGTTCCCGATGGGACAGGGCCGAATCGCCAGGTTCTGCTCGCGCCCTTTGGGGACGTTGAGACAAACCCTACGCCGCATTTGCGTCCGCGGAGCCGGTATCGGCTTCCTGAGGCGTCGGGATGTGCTTCTCCAGGGCACGCCGCAGCGGGCATCCTCCCCCTGCTCCCGGCGCCTCAGTTTTATCCGGAGCCGACAATTTCTCCATTCATTGAGCGCAACGCCAACCAGAGGCCGAGCACGACACAAGCCAGGCCGATCAAGATTAGTGCCGACGGCTCCTCGCCAAGAAACAGGGCGCCCAGAACCGCTGCCGTGATCGGCCCGAGAGACAGAAACACGGTCACGCGTGTCGGGGAAATGTTGGCGAGCGCCCAAAGCCATAGAAAAAAGGCGACACCGCTGCTCACGCCGATGAAGACGACCGCCGCCCAACCGTCGCCGGTAAAGCGTGGCCAGTGCGCGAAGAACCCCTCGCCGGCGGCCAGCACACTTAGGAACAGCACGGACGCAAACATGGCAAAGGCGCTTACGGGAAGTGCTGGATACTTGCGCAGATACGGTCGATAGAAAACGCTGCAGACAGCCCCGCAAAGTGCTGCGGCGAACACCGCGGCGGGACCGATCCAGCCACCGGCGGACCCTGCGGTATCATCCAGATCGCCGCCCAAGGCGACCCCGACCCCGAGGATCGTTAGCAGCACACCCGCGGCCTTCCGCGCGGTCAAGGACTCGCGCCCAAGACCCGCCGCGATCAGCATTGTCAGAAGAGGGAAGGTCGCGAATATCATCGCCACCTGAGCGGAGGGGATGAACCGCACGCCATAGTTCAACAGGATCATCAAAATGCCGAACTGGGTGATACCGAGAAGCGCTACCGGCAGAAGATCCCGACGCTCGATGCGCCACCGCCCCGCCGTCATCGCCAGCGGCAGCAAGCAACAGAAGCCGATGGCATAGCGCAGAAGGGCCAGCGATGCCGGATCGGTTTGTTCGATGACAAAGCGCGTGGCGACGATCGTCGCGCCCACCTGAATGCCTGTCGCGGCGGCGGCGGCCATTGCCCAAATGGGGCGCGCCGCGATCACAGGGCCAAGTCCCCGGACAAATCCAAGTCCCAGGTCTGCCCGACCAGATCGTGTCCGAAACTATGATGCGGCTCTTCCTCGACCAGATGAAACCCGGCAGCTTCGTATATGCGGCGTGCCGAGACCAAATTGTCGTTGGTCCAAAGTCTCAGCGTGCGATAGCGCCGATCCCGAGCAAAACGGATGGCCTCCTCGACAAGGCGCCGGCCGACTCCCAATCCGCGGGCGGCAGGCTCGACGTAGAGCATGCGCAGCCGCGCTTCCGTCTTCGAAATCCGAACGACGAAAACCGAACCGACGATCTCGCCATTTCGCTCCGCAATCCAGCAGCATTCGTACCGCGGATCGAACGTCTCGATGAACTGCGCGGCGACGCCGGCAACGAGCCCCTCGAAATGCGCATCCCAATCGTATTCCTGGGCATAGAGAACGGCCTGGCGATGCACGACCCAACCCATATCGCCAATTCGGTGCGGCCGCAGCACGAACGGTTCCGACGTTGCCGAGCCGGGCGCCAATAGGCGCTGAATCGTCTCCATAGCAGCGGTCATCCGGCTCTGTTCGCCCGGATCCAGGGCGGCGACGATCGCCCCCACCTCGTCACACGAGGCGCGATTTAGAGCGCCGAAGGCCTGGCGCCCCTTCTTGGTCAGCGAGAGATGACTCTGCCGGCCGTCCGTGCGCGAGCGCGATTTCTTGACCAGGCCACGCTGCGAAAAACGCCGCAGAATGCGGCTGAGATAGCCGGCATCGAGCCCCAGGTCCTTGGCAAGATCGGTGGCGGTCGGCTGGTCGCGGTGCGCCAGCTCATAAAGGACCCGTGCCTCACTGAGCGAAAACGGGCTTTTGACCAAGCCATCCTGCAGCAAGCCGAACTGCCGTGTGTAGAACCGGTTGAAAGCACGCACATCGGCGACGCGTTGGTCGAACTCCGTCGTGGCCATGGTTTCGCCCACCCAATCCAATCACGATATCTTTTGACATCATCAAAGAGATGATTGACTTAGTCAACTATCTCTTTGATGAATTTTGATGAATCTGGTGTTCACACCACTATTCCTGCCTGTCATCCCGGACGTTAGGCGAGCCCGAAAATCCCCTGATTTTTGGAAGGCGAGCCTTACGATCCGGGATCTATTTATCCGCCTGTCCGACGCCCGGAATATGGCGCCATGGATCCCGGATCACTGACCCCGGACTTGGTCCGGGGTCGCGCCCGGGATGACCGGATTAGGGCGAATGTCGATTGGACCTAGCGGCGCGGCATCAGGACCGTGTAATCCAGATCGAGAATCAGCGCCGGGTCTGCCTTGGCCCCGTCATCGCCGGTAGCCGGAAAACCGCTTGCCGGCCGTTCTTTTGCCGCCAGTGTGCGCAGGCGCAGGGCGCCCACGTCGGTGCGGCCGGGTAGGGCCATCTTGTCGCGCACTTCGGACCAGGCATAGACCGTATCGCCGGCGAAACAGGGGGCGACGTGGCGGCCGCCGTTGATGGCGGCGATGCGGAAACCGTTGCTCAGGCCGTTGAAGCTGAGCGAGCGGGCGAGCGAAATCACATGCCCGCCATAGACGATGCGCCGCCCGAAGCGGCCGGCGGCGGCGACCTGCTGGTTGAAATGCACCTTGGCCGTGTTCTGATAGAGGCGGGTGGCGAGCTGGTGTTCCGCCTCCTCGATGGTCATGCCTTCCACGTGGTCGATGCGCTCGCCCACCGCGTAGTCATCCCACAGATGCGCCGAGCCGGTCAGGGCACCGTCATATTTCGATAGATCGAGCCCGGCGGGGATCAGCAGATCCGCCGCGGCGACCGAGTCGGGTAGGTCCGGTGTTTCCGGGGGCGGGCTAGGCGTTGCCGGGTCGCGTTTGTTGACCATTACCCAACGGATATAGTCGAGCACCGTCTCGCCGTGCTGGTTGAGGCCGGTGGTCCGTACGGTGACCACGCCGGTCTTGCGGTTCGAGTTTTCCTTCAGGCCGATGACCTTGCTGCTGGCGCTTAAGGTATCGCCGGCATAAACCGGCACGCCGAAGACGCAAGCGGCGTAACCCAAATTCGCCACGGCATTGAGCGAGACATCCGGCACCGTCTTGCCGAAGACCAGGTGAAAAACCAGCACATCGTCAACCGGTGCGTGCGGCAATCCAAGAGACTGGGCGAATGTATCGGCGCTGTGCAGGGCAAAGCGAGAGCCGGTCAAGGCGATGTAAAGCGCCTGATCGCCCGCGGTCACCGTGCGCGGCGTTGCGTGGATCAAGGTCTCGCCGAGGCTAAAATCCTCGAAGAAGCGGCCGTGTTCGGTTTTGTCCGAGGGTCCCGATACGCTCATGCCGGCCCCCGCGTCAGGTGCTCTGCAGGGCGCCGATGGCCTCGGCAAGGGCGACCAGACGCTTGGCGTTCTCCACGTGCAGATTCTCGATGAGCTTGCCGTCGACAACGACCACGCCTTGGCCCTGCGCCGCCGCTTCTGCGTGCGCCGCGATGATGCGGAGCGAGAAAGTAACTTCCTCGTCGGACGGAGCGAACACCTCGTTCGCCTTGGCGATGGTCTTTGGGTGTATCAGGGTCTTGCCGTCAAAGCCGAGCTCCAGGCCCTGGACGCAAGCCTCGGCGAACCCTTCGTCGTCGGCGAGATCCAGATGCACCCCGTCGACGATGGCGAGCCCAAAGGCGCGCGCGGCGAGTATGCACAGGCCGAGCGACGTCAGCACCGGCAGGCGCGCATCGGTGTGGCTGGCTTGCAGCTCCTTGACCAGGTCCGAGGTGCCCATGACCAGGCAGGAAACGCGTTTGCTGGCCCCGGCCACGCCTTCCGCGTGGAGCATGCCGAGCGGGGTTTCCATCATGCACATGATGCCCATGCTCTGCGGCGCGCCGGCGCCGACCATCTGCATCTCCAGATCGTGGACCATGGCCGCGCTCTCGACCTTGGGCAGGAGAATGGCATCGGCACCGCACGCGGCAACCGCCGCTAGGTCATCGTGGCCCCAGGGCGAATCGAGGGGATTGACGCGCACGACGATCTCGCGCCGGCCATAGCCGCCGGCCTTGACCGCCTCGACGATCTGGGTGCGGGCCAAGGCCTTGGCATCGGGGGCCACCGCATCCTCGAGGTCGAGGATCAGGGCGTCAGCCGCCAGGCCCCGGCCCTTTTCCAGAGCCCGTGCGTTGGAGCCGGGCATATACAAAACACTGCGCCGCGGGCGGGCGGTGGCGGTCATCGAATCCCCCTTTTCCCTTTGCTCGAACGTCGCCGGAAACCGGCAGCGACTATACCCGCTGGGCTGGCCGTGGCAAGGTGACCGGCCATGAGCATTCTCTCCATCCAATCGCATGTAGCCTTTGGCCACGTGGGCAACGCGGCAGCGGTCTTTCCGCTGCAACGGCTCGGTTTTGAAGTCTGGCCGGTGCACACGGTGCAGTTCTCCAACCATCCGGGCTACGGGGACTGGCAAGGTCAGGTTTTCTCCGCCGAGCATATCCGCAAGATTATCGATGGCCTGGCCGCCCGTGGCGCCCTGGGGGCTTGCGATGCGGTGCTCTCCGGCTATCTGGGCGCGGCCAGCCTGGGCCAGGCGGTCGCCGATACCGTGGGCCGGGTGCGCGCCGCCAACCCGGCGGCCCTCTATCTTTGCGATCCGGTCATGGGGGATACGGACGGCGGCCTTTATGTGCGCGACGATATCCCGGCCTTCTTGCGCGCCCGCGCGGTGCCCTTGGCCGATGTGCTGACCCCTAACCTGTTCGAGTTGGAGCAGCTTGCCGAGTGCCGCGTTGCCAGCCGAACAGAGGCGGTGACGGCGGCCCGGCGGCTCATCGGCTTGGGGCCTTCGGTCGTTGTTGTAACCAGCCTGCGCCACGATGAAACGCCGGCGGAGGCCATCGATATACTGGCGGTCACAGCCGACAGCGCCTGGCAGGTACGCACGCCGTTTCTACCGCTCGACCCACCGGCAAATGGGTCCGGCGATGCCCTGGCGGCGCTGTTCCTGGCGCACTACCTAAAAGCACGGGATGCCCCGGCCGCCTTGGTCGAGACCGCCGCGGCAGTCTTCGCCATCGTCGCTGCCACGCAGACCGCCGGCACACGCGAATTACAGCTTATTTCGGTGCAAGAAGAGATGGTGCGCCCGAGCCGCCGGTTCCCGGTGGAGCAAGTTTAACGACCTGTTTTATCGTAACCGTCGTCGAAGACCACCCGGTCCGCGCCGGTGAATTTTCGAACCCGTTCCAACTCGGCACCCAGCCTGCGCGCCCGCGCCGCCGAGAAACGTAACCGCGGCTCCGGCCACAGCCCCTTGACCCGTAGCGTCCCGTCCTGCCGGTCGTGCTTCATATCGATCCGCCCGACGAACCTGGCCCCCTCCAGCAGCGGGAATACA
>JGI24023J19991_10000678_pt1 | contig 26596 bp, 18 predicted proteins | sample Cruoilmetagenom1_FD_19991 | JGI IMG/M metagenome (IMG submission 19991) | reverse complement strand
CAAACCGGCCCTCGTACCCGCGTAAAGAGGCACCATTCCGGTGACCGAAGGATGGAACATTGATGACCCGAGGGAGCCGAGAGCCACACACAGCAACAGTATCCAGAAATTAGGGGCAATCCCCGTCAGCGGTATAAATACGATGGTCAGTGACAGACCGATGAAGATGAAAGCACGGGACTGGTAACGGTCGGCCAGATAACCGACTGTTGGCTGGACGATGAAGGCCAGTAGGCGCATAGTACCGGCAATGATCCCGACCTGGGTCAATGATAGACCAAGTTTGTCGACAAAAACCGGAAAGAGAGGATTGATAAAGGAAGTGTAAAAATCACCGGCAAAATGAATGAGGGTCAGAGCAAAAAGGATTTTTAGGTTGGAAGACATATGGCGGGCCCCAGGAAGTTTAGCCGAACAGACTGGTCTGCCGCTTATGTTTGTCTGGCTTAATTGGTAATGGAAACAACGGACAACATTTATACACACTAAAAATGAAAGTGCACGATTTTACTTTATTGGAAACAGGCTAGTTCATCGTATTATTTAAAGTTTCGGATATATTGTTACCGCAGGAGGCTGGTGATGAATCAAATTAAATTTTATGAAACCAAATTGTCACATGAAACAGACTCGTAGGATTTATCAGAAGCAATGAAAAATGGAGATCCTGTAGTTGTAGTTGGTGCCCGTTCACAGGAGGCTTATGAAACTTTAAATGACCTTTTTACGAGTTTATCAAGAAGGAGTTAACACAGTTTTTGCCAACTTGCACTGTCTTCTGAGAATGATTACTTGTGGGATAAACCGTGTTAAAAATCATTCTGGTGGTTTGTCAGCTCTTAAAAAGCACATACTGATTAGCGGAGACACAGATTATGACTGAAGACTATATAGATCCTCAAGTATACGACTTATACGATGAATACTGCCACACCCAGATGACTCGGCGTGAGTTCCTCAATAAAGCCTCGACACTCATTGCCGTGAGTGGGTCGTCTCTTATTATGGCTGAAGCTATGTTGCCGCACTATGCAGAGGCTCAAATGATCTCCTTTACAGATGAACGGATTAAGCCTCAGTATATTGAGTACGATTCTCCAGGTGGCACATCAGGCAAGATGCGTGGATATCTGGTGAATCCAGCAGAAGAAGGTCCATTCCCCGCTGTTTTGGTTGTTCATGAGAACAGGGGCTTGAACACCCCTACATAGAAGATGTCGCCCGTCGTGCCGCAGTTGAAGGATTCCTCGCTCTTGCACCGGATGGACTCTCACCGATCGGTGGATACCCGGGCAACGATGGTGATGGCAAGGTTATGCAAAAATCATTGGACAGAGACAAACTGTTTACTGACATGCTGAATAGTGCCAAGTTCTTAAAGGGCCACGAATTATCGAGTGGTAAGTTGGGAGCAACTGGTTTTTGTTATGGCGGTGGTGTTGTCAATAAACTTGCTGTGAGCATGGGATCAGACTTGAATGCAGGTGTTCCGTTTTATGGCCGAGCACCGGCGACTAAAGATGTTGTTAAAATTCAAGCACCTCTCATGATGCAATATGCTGAGGATGATCCACGTGTAAATGCTACGCAGGAAAAATATCGAAAAGCTTTAGAAGAAAATAACAAGAATTTTGTCATGTATACGTATGAAGGAACCCGCCACGGCTTCCATAATAACTCAACACCGCGCTACAATGAAGCCCAGGCGAAAGTTGCATGGGAGCGTGCGGTGTCTTTCTTTAAGGAGCATCTTTTTTAAAAGAATAAGCACCGGATTTGCGTGTGTTTGGGCAGCCGTTATTTTCGAATATTTTTATTGATACTGCCATAGAAACTTCCGTTCCCCAGCGACCCCCGTCAAGTTTACATGTCCACTGAGGGTTTGATGTATCTCATCTGACTGGCATTTGATCGAACAGAAACAGTCACCCGGTTAAGAAAAAGACTGAGTGGTCTTGCTGGTAATTTTATGTAATAGAGTCTTTCCGGTCAGGATGTGCCAAAAAGCAAATAATTATTTTATTAAATGGTCGGGAAGAGAGGATTTGAACCTCCGACCCCAGCGTCCCGAACGCTGTGCTCTACCAGACTGAGCCACTTCCCGACTGTTCTACAGTATCTTTTTATATGCTGAACTCAACGTTGTTATTCTTTATCATAGTGCGCTGACCAAGTCCAGTATAAAGGGCATTGTTGCAATCGGTTTTACGGTTCCAGGTAAAAATGGTATTATGGGTTTCCTGCTGGTACAAGGATGGTTAAATAAATAACAAGGTGAGGGACTTATGGGTGGAAGAAAGCTTATAGATACAGTGTATAAAGGGTTTGAGCAGGGCCCCATTCGACCTCCCAGTGAGGCTGGGAGCCTCCTTATTCGTATTACCCGAAACTGTCCCTGGAATCGCTGCACTTTCTGTCCTGTCTATAAGGGATCTGATTTCTCTCTGCGCCCTGTAGAGCATGTACTTGAAGATATTAATACTGTGCACCGCTATGTTCTTGAGATTAGGAAGAGTGTGGAAAAAACAGGGAAGATCTCTCCTGTCGATATTAAAAAAATGGTTGAGGTTGAAGGCGAATATGACCGGGTAGCACTGAACGCCGCTTTACAGTGGGTTTCGAACGGCATGGGATCAATCTTCCTGCAGGACGCAAACAGCCTGATTATTAAACCGGAACGTCTTATCACCATTCTTACCCATTTACAGAAATGTTTTCCGTGGGTTCAGCGGGTTACCTCTTATGCCCGCTCTCACACTATTGCCAGGATTAGCGATGAAAACCTCAGCCTGATCGCGACAGCGGGGTTGAACCGCATACATATCGGCATGGAATCCGGAAGTGATAAGGTTTTGGCCACCGTCAAAAAAGGAGTGGATAAAAAAACGCAGATTATCGCAGGATTGAAGGTGAAAAAGGCGGGGATGGAGCTATCAGAATACGTTATGCCCGGGCTTGGGGGAGCGGCACTTTCCCGGGAGCACGCAATTGAAACTGCTGATGCCCTTAACAAAATCAACCCGGATTTTATACGTCTTAGAACTCTGGCTATCCCTGATCATGTGGAGCTCTTTGGTAAGTATAGAACAGGAGAATTCAGGAAATTGAACGGGCTTGAGACAGCTGCTGAACTTCTTACATTCCTGGAACGGTTGGACGGGATTACAAGTAGCTTGAAGAGTGACCATATCCTGAATTTATTTGAAGATCTTGAGGGGAAATTCCCGGAAGATAAAGGTAAAATGGTGGGGATCGTATCAGATTTTCTCAATATGTCACCCACTGATCAGGTAACCTATCAGGTTGGCCGCAGAATGGGAATGTTTAGAGGGATAAAGGATATGGATGACAGTGGGCGGCGTGAGCAGGTTGAGGAGATCTGCAATCGCAACAGTATCACTCCCGAAAACGTCGACCCAGTGATTGATGAGATGATGAAACGGTTTATCTAACACCCTCAAACCAAACATCTGATGCTTCCTTCTTGCTGAATTATACCCTCTCTGAATAAAATACATCGAAGGAAGGAATTTTATGGATTCTGGAGGAGCCTGATGACTCTTTATGACCCGGATTTAAATAAAGATAACTGCGGTTTTGGGCTTATGGCTCATTTGGAGGGAAGGGCCAGTCATAAACTGGTTCGAACCGCAATCACATCTCTTGCACGTATGGCCCATCGTGGCGGGATAGCAGCGGATGGGAGAACAGGAGACGGCTGCGGCTTGCTGCTGCAGAAACCGGACGTTTTTTTTCAGGCCATTGCCAAAGAAGAGAATTGGACTCTTGGTGGAAGATACGGAGTCGGTATGGTCTTTCTGAGCCCCGATAGAGACAAGGCACATTCGGCCAAAGAGATAATTGATAAGGAACTGGCATCCGAAACCTTGACTGTTGTCGGCTGGCGTGATGTGCCTGTCAAACCGGTAGTACTCGGTGAACTTGCAAAAAAGAATATGCCCCGGATCGCTCAGGTCATCGTCAACAGCCCTTTCGGCTGGGGATCAAAAGCTTTTGAACGACGTCTCTATATGGTCCGAAGGCGAATTGAGAAGCGAATACCCGACGATCCTGATTTCTATATTACCAGTCTGTCAAACTTGGTAATAGTATATAAAGGCCTCTGCCGACCAGCAGATTTACCCTTTTTTTTCCCCGATCTGGCAGATCTCAGGATGCAGTCGGCAATCTGCCTTTTCCATCAGCGGTTTTCCACCAATACTCTGCCCAAATGGGCACTTGCCCAGCCTTTCAGGTACCTGGCCCATAATGGTGAGATAAATACCATTACAGGCAACAGGCAGTGGGCAAAGGCAAGATCTTATAAGTTTAAATCACCCCTGCTGCCGGATATGGCAGAGGCTGCACCATTCGTTAACAGTGACGGATCAGACTCATCTGCTCTTGATAATATGCTGGAACTTTTTCTGGCTGGCGGGATGGATCTTTTTCGGGCCTTCAGGCTTCTAATTCCTCCTGCCTGGCAGAATCATCCAAACATGGATGAAGATTTACGGGCATTTTATGATTTTAATTCCATGCATATGGAACCCTGGGACGGGCCCGCGGGGATTGTCATGAGTGATGGTCGGTTTGCAGCCTGCGGCCTGGATCGCAACGGTCTCCGCCCGGCACGATATGTGGTGACCAGGGACAAGTTGATCACTCTTGCCTCGGAGGTCGGAATCAGGGATTATGAAGCCGATGAGGTTATCGAAAAGGGAAGGGTCGGGCCGGGAGAGCTGTTGGTAATTGATACCCTCACCGGAAAACGCTGGACATCATGGGATATTGACAGGGAACTGAGGAGCAGGCATCCGTATAAGGAGTGGATGGCAAACTGTTGTCAGCAGTTGCTGGAATTTACCGAGGAAGGAGATGCAGCGACGGGGGAGCGATCTTTTGATGATGATACGCTCCTTCTCTACCAGAAGGTTTTCGGCTGCACCAATGAGGAACTTGAACAGGTAGTGAAGGTCCTTGGGGAGAGCGGTCGGGAACCAATTGCCTCCATGGGAGACGATACTCCCCTGGCGGTGTTGTCTGTGGGGGAGCGATCGATATACGACTATTTTCGTCAGATGTTTGCCCAGGTGACTAATCCACCTATTGATCCATTGCGAGAGAAGCATGTGATGTCTCTTGCCACCTGTATCGGACGAGAACAGAATGTGTTTGAGGAGGCACAGGGCCATGCCTACCGATTTTCCTTTTCGTCTCCCGTTCTCGTTTACAGTGATATGGAACAGCTTCGCAAACTGGACTTGAAACACTATAAAACCGCACTCATTGATCTCAACTATAAGAAGGAAATGGGGCTTGAGAGTGCAGTGAGAAAGATCACGGACAGGGCGGTTAAGGAGGTTGAAGACGGTGCTGTTTTGATTGTCCTCTCTGACCGGAATATTTCAGAAGACAGTCTGCCTGTCCCTGCGGCGATGGCTGTCGGTGCAGTGCAGCAGCTTCTGGTTGAAAGCTCTCTGCGATGTGATACCAACATCATAGTGGAAACTGCCTCAGTTCGGGATTCGCACCATTTTGCAGTTCTTTTTGGTGCCGGAGCTACCGCGATTTATCCCTACCTGGTCTATGAAACACTGGCTGAATTGACAGGGCGCGGGGTCTTGAAGGTAGATCTCAAGCGGGTGATCCTCAATTATAGAAAAGGAATAGAGAAAGGTCTGCTAAAGATATTTTCAAAGATGGGAATTTCCACCATCTCCTCCTACCGCTGCTCCCAGCTCTTTGAGGCGGTGGGATTGTCCGAAAATATAATCAGTACCTGCTTCAATGGTATGGTGAGCCGCATCGGCGGAGCATGCTTTTCCGATTTTCAAAAAGAACAGGAGCAAGTTTCACACCGGGCATGGAAAAATGTGCATAAACCGCTGCCAAGAGGGGGGCTGTTTAAATATATCCATGGCGGGGAGTATCATATGTATAATCCTGATGTCGTTCTGGCTCTGCAGACAGCGGTAAGGTCGGGCAGCTTTTTTGATTACAGAGTCTATTCAGACCTTGTAACTGGACGCCCTGTATCCTGTCTTCGTGATCTTTTCAGGTTGAAGCCGGGAAATAAATCGATATCAGTGGATGAGGTGGAACCTGCAGAAGATTTCTATCCTCGTTTTGATTCCGCCGCAATGTCCATCGGGGCTCTTGGCCAGGAGGCTCATGAGGCCCTTGCCATAGGGATGAACAGGCTTGGTGCTTTTTCAAACAGTGGGGAAGGAGGGGAAGACCCTGACAGATTTGGAACCGAGCGGGTATCAAGAATTAAGCAGGTTGCCTCGGGAAGATTTGGAGTTACTCCTCACTATCTGATGAATGCGGATGTGATTCAGATAAAAATGGCTCAGGGGGCCAAACCGGGTGAAGGGGGTCAGCTTCCCGGTCATAAAGTGACCCCTCAGATAGCGGCACTCCGCTATGCCATTCCCGGAGTAACACTGATCTCTCCACCGCCCCACCACGATATCTATTCAATTGAGGATCTTGCCCAGTTGATTTTTGATCTTAAACAGGTTAACCCCCACGCCCGGGTCAGTGTCAAACTGGTTTCCGAGCCGGGGGTCGGGACGATCGCAACCGGGGTTGCAAAAGCCTATGCCGATCTGATAACTATCTCCGGATACGATGGAGGGACGGGGGCAAGTCCGCTGACTTCGGTTAAATATGCGGGAAGTCCCTGGGAACTTGGGCTGGCGGAAACTCAGCAGGCTCTCGTTGCCAACGGTCTCAGACACAAGGTACGATTGCAGGTTGACGGGGGCCTGAAGACCGGGCTTGATATCATAAAGGCGGCAATCCTTGGAGCTGAGAGTTTTGGTTTTGGCACCGGTCCGCTCATCTCTCTGGGATGTAAATTTCTGCGCATCTGTCACCTGAATAATTGTGCAACAGGGGTTGCCACCCAGGATGAAACACTCAGGAAAGAATATTTTGGTGGGGTGCCGGAAATGGTGATAAACTATTTCCGTTTCATGGTGCAGGAGACCAGGATGCTGATGGCTGAGCTTGGGGTTGAACAGTTAACAGAGCTGATCGGTCGGGTTGATCTTTTGCAGGAAGTTGAAGGAACCGGCAGCAAACAGCAAAAACTATCGCTCAAAACTATTCTCACACCTGCCGTCGCTGCAAATGGAAGCGGCCTCTTTTATCGAGAACGAAATGACCCTGATGATCCGGGTATCCTCAATCTAAAACTTACAGACCGGTTTGAAACGGCGGTGCAGAATGTAAGTGGTGGAAGTGCGGATTTTCCTATCCGTAATACAGATCGTTCTGTGGGGGCACGTCTTTCAGGGGAAATTGCCGCATTGCATGGCAATAAAGGCATGGCTGCAAATCCTCTGGAGGTCAGGTTGAATGGAGCCGCCGGTCAGAGCTTTGGTGCCTGGAATGCGGGGGGACTCCATATGTTCCTGACCGGGGATGCCAACGATTATGTGGGGAAAGGAATGGCCGGTGGAAAACTTGTCATCCGGCCGCCCCAGGGGGTGGCATACAAGAGTCATAAGGCTGTGATTATGGGCAATACCTGCCTCTATGGTGCCACCGGCGGGAGGTTGTACGGTGCCGGTCTTGCAGGAGAACGTTTTGCTGTTAGAAACTCGGGAGCAAAGGCAGTGATTGAGGGTATCGGCGATAATGGCTGTGAATATATGACCGGAGGTATTGTTACCATACTCGGAGAGACCGGCATCAATTTTGGAGCCGGAATGACCGGTGGCTTTTGTTATGTACTCGACGAGTTCAGTTCTTTTGAATCGAGAATTAATGATGAGTTAATTGAGCTGCTGCCACTCGAAGGCAGAACTGTTTTGATTGAACATCTGAGGGGCATTGTCAACAGACATTTTGAGGAGACGGGAAGCAGCAGAGCCGAAGAGATTCTCGAAGGTTTTGATGACCATTATCTTGCTACCTTTAAACTGGTTAAGCCTAAGACCACCGATGTTTCAGCACTGTTGGGACGTCGAGGCCGTTCAGCCAGGGAAACATTGGAAACAGCGCAGTGAGGGAAAGGAAATGAGCCATAATCTATTTCAGTTTATTGAGGTTGATCGTGTCGATCCCCGGAAAAAAAGAATAGAAAGGAGACGGCAGGAATTTATCGAAATATACGACCCTTATATGAAATCACAGGTTGAAATGCAGGCAGATCGCTGCCTTGGTTGCGGCAATCCCTATTGTGAATGGAAATGCCCGGTACATAACTATATCCCTGATTGGTTGAAGCTGGCCAATGAAGGACGGATTTTCGAGGCTGCAGAACTCTGTCACCAGACCAATAGTTTGCCGGAGGTCTGCGGCCGGGTATGCCCCCAGGATCGTCTCTGTGAGGGTGCCTGTACTATAACCGGCTTTGGTGCTGTTACCATAGGTAGTATTGAAAAATATATTGTCGATAAAGCCTTTGCATTGGGATGGAGACCTGATCTTTCCAGGGTGGTGATGCAGGAGCTGAAAGTTGCTGTTGTCGGCGCAGGCCCTGCCGGACTAGCCTGTGCTGATGTATTGATAAGAAACGGTGTCAAGCCTGTGGTCTATGATAGAAATCCGGAGATAGGTGGTCTCCTCACCTTTGGTATTCCTTCGTTCAAGCTGGAAAAGCAGGTAATGGAGCTCCGGCGGGAGATTTTTTGTGGCATGGGCATAGAGTTTTTCCTCGAGACTGAGGTGGGAAAAGATATTCAATTTACCAAATTGACTACTGACTACGATGCTCTCTTTGTCGGCATCGGCACTTCTACTCCTATCAGTGGCGGCTTGGCCAATGAAAATGCGGAAGGAGTATACGATGCCCTCGATTATCTCATCGGTAATACTGACAGGTTGATGGGTCTAAAGCGTGATCGTTATCCTTTTATCGACCTGAAAGGAAAGCGTGTCATTGTGCTGGGTGGTGGTGATACGGCGATGGATTGTCTGCGTACAGCTATACGGCAGGGTGCAGCAGATGTTTCCTGTGTCTACAGACGAAACCGGGAGAATATGCCGGGATCCGCCAGAGAGGCTAAAAACGCGGAAGATGAGGGGGTGCGGTTTCTGTGGAATTTGCAGCCTCTGGCATTGATCGCCGATGAAAATGGCATGGTAACAGGGGTTAAAGTGGTGACGACACGGCTTGGTGATCCTGATGAACGCGGGCGGCAAAATCCTGAACCGGTTGCCGGAGCCGAAAAGGTTTTAGAGGCGGACTGTGTGTTGATGGCCTTTGGTTTCAGACCGGATCCTCCAGCGTGGCTGACAACCAATGACATTACAGTAAATGAGAGAAAATGTATCTTGACAGGAGAGCAGGGTGCGTTGACCTGCCAGACAAGTAATGAAAAAGTCTTTGCCGGAGGTGATGCAGTTCGTGGCTCAGATCTGGTTGTAACTGCTATTGCCGAAGGCCGGGGGGCTGCGGAGAATATTTTGGAGTATCTTGGGGTGTAGAGAGGTCAGTCCTCCTGCTGTTCGGGCAGACTGCAGGCATTGAGAAAATCCTTTATCCCTTCTACATCTTTAAGTCGTCCGTAAACAGTTATTACATCACCCACATGCAGTTTAGTATGTCCTTTAGGGATGACAATCTGGCCGCCTCGCTTGATTGACACCATATTGACTGTATCCGGCAGGGAGAGATCCTTTATCAGGGCGGAACTACAGGCATCCTCTTCCTTCAGCACAAATTCAACAAAACCGTTTTCCTTGGGTTGACGCAGATCCACCTGGTGTTCGACTATCTGGCCTCTTTGCTTGCGTACAACGCCGACGTCATAGGCCCGGAGGATGTCGCTTCTGCTGATAAGGCCGCATAGACGGCCGGAACCGTCACGGGAAATAACAGGCAGTCTGGCCAGGTCACGGGGAGACATCTTCTGGATTGCCACCCAAATTGGCTCATCAGGGAATACGGTAATGGGATCTTCTACGGCGAAATCCGAGACTGTAAGCCCTCTGGAGCTGAAGTCTTCAGCAGATTGTGCTCTGTGCATATCCTGCAGAGTGAGAATGCCCCAGAGTTTATCGTGATCCGCCAGGACAGGAAAACCGAGCAGGTTTTTTTCCTGGAAAAGGGCCATGGCGTCGGAAAAGTATTGGTCTTTGTGGATAGTTACAGGATGACTTTTCATCACCTCGCTGATCTTAACTCCCTGCATGATATCCATGTCCCGACCTTCAGAAAAACGTACACCACGTTTTGCAAGCTTCATGGTATAGATTGATTCCGGGTGCAGCCATTGAGAAAAATAGCTGGCAGCGACTCCTGCCACCATGAGCGGCAGGATCATCAGGTAGTCGTTGCTCATTTCAAAAACGATGAGCATTGCGGTCAGTGGTGCCCGGGCTGTAGCTGAGAAAACGGCTGCCATCCCCACCATGGCGAAAGCACCTGTGTTTCCTTCAAGGGAAGGAATCCAGATACTGAACAAATGGCCCATGGCGCCGCCAAGCACGGCACCGATAAAAAGTGAGGGAGCAAAAACACCACCGGAATTACCGGATCCGAGAGTGAAGGATGTGGCAAGGGGTTTTAGAAAAATAAGAAGGACCATTACCCAGAGCGCTGCTTTCCCCTGGATTGCAGCTTCGATAAAGGGGAAGCCGGAACCGTACATATGGGGAATGTTCGTTGTGCCTGTGCCATGAGCAACTGATGAGGCAGGAAAATCGAGGCCGGGAAGATTCATATAAGCCAGGCCAAGGATACCAAGCAGTAGACCTCCTACTGCCGGTTTGAGAATTTGCGGGAATTTCCAGTTGTCAAAGGCGTTTTCCGAAAAGTTCAACATTTTCATGAACATGATTCCGACGAGGGCCGCAGTCAGGCCAAGGATCAGATAGAGTATAATCTCGACTGGACTGTTCAGGCTATAGGTCGGTACCTGGAAGGCAGATGTATCACCGAGAATTGACCGACTGACAACCGAGGCGGCTACCGCGGCTATGACGACGTTGCCGAAGGCACGCATCTGCAGACCGCACATCAGTACCTCTATAGCAAACGCGACTCCGGCAATTGGTGCGTTAAAGGTTGCTGCGATTCCTGCAGCAGCTCCGCAGGCGACAAGATTTCTAATTCGTTCATCGGAGAGACGAAGGAGTTGTCCTATGGAGGAGCCGAGGGCGGAACCGACCTGGATAATCGGGCCTTCTCTTCCTGCGGAGCCTCCAGTCCCTATGCAAAGCGCGGAGGCTGTAATCTTTGCAATTGCGACTCTTGCGCGAATACGACCACCATGAAGAATAAGGGCCTGCATGACCTCTGGTACCCCATGTCCTTTTGCCTCTTTGGCAAAGAGAATAAGTGGTCCAACCAGTAAACCACCGATTACCGGGATAACTACATAGGCCCATTTGCCGATAGCGGGCAGGATAGAGTAGGTGGCGGTGTAAGAAAAATCCTGAATGGCGAAAATGAGTTTTACAAAGAATACTGAGGCAAGACCGGTGCTTGCGCCAACAACCACTGAAAGGACCAGAAGGTGTAAACCCTCTGGTGGGGCAAAGCGATCAATGTACGAACTGATGGTGGCTCGTTTCGGGGTCATCTGGATTTCATTGAAGAAAAAGCACTGTTTTTATAGAAAGTTATGGTGTCATAACCACAACTGACATATCAGCTGCAGTGCTGGTAAACCTGCACAAACGACCATACATATTATTTGCCCTGAACACTGTTTAATACCGTTTTCCCGTAAGATATTCAAGAAATTTTTTTAGTACCCTATTCCAGAATTTCTGTGATAAAAAACAAGAAACTGAGGAATGTATTTTAAAGTTATGTGGTTGTATTCACCACCAAGGTACTTATCCAAACATTCTAAAATTCCGATTTATTCGGGTTAGCTGTTTTAAACCCAATTTTATTTTCTGAATTGCAGGGCTTTGCGGGCTTCCTGACGAAAGGCCATATCCAGAACCACAAGGGCTGCCATGCCTTCCACTATCGGGACTGCCCTCGGCACCACGCATGGATCGTGTCTGCCCTTTGCTTCAAGTATTGCGGATTCACCGGCAAAATCGACAGTATCCTGGGGTAGGGAGATGGTTGCAGGCGGCTTGAAGCCAATCCGCAGGCTAATGAACTCACCGTTTGAAATGCCTCCCTGGATACCTCCGGAATTATTTGTTTCTGTTCCCAGACGGTCTCCTTTTTTTATAAAAGGATCATTGTGCTGTGATCCCCTCAAGCGGGTGCCCGCAAAACCTGATCCCACTTCAAAGCCCTTTGTTGCCGGTATTGCCAGCATTGCCTGGGCCAGCTTCGCCTCAAGCTTCTCATATGTCGGTTCACCAAGTCCCGGAGGTACATTACGAATAACGCAGGAGACCGTACCGCCGATGGAATCGCCAAGATCCTTTAATTCCGTTACTAAAGCGGTCATTTTTTCTGTGGCATTACGGTCGGGGCAGCGGACTATGCTTTTATCAATCTCAGATCTGGTGATTGTGTCAAAGGGAACAGTCTTGGCTTCAATCTCACCCACACTGCTGACCCAGGCTACTATGTCAATGTTGTATTTTTCCTTCAGAACCTTGGCAGCGACAGCCCCTGAGGCAACAGTGCCAATGGTCTCCCTGGCACTGGATCGACCACCACCGGATGAGGCCCTGATGCCGTATTTCATCTGGTAAGTATAGTCGGCATGGGATGGCCTTGGAATGTCTCGCATATTGGTGTAATCTTTCGGCCGGTGATCCTTGTTGGCAACATGGAGAGCAATGGGTGTTCCCAGCGTTATGCCGTTTTCCGTCCCGGATAAGATAGTGACTTGATCAGCTTCCTGGCGATCTGTGGTCAGGGTGCTCTGGCCGGGGCGTCTCCGGTCAAGCTGTACCTGTATATCTTTTTCTGTCAGGCTCAACCCGGGAGGACACCCGTCAATTACTACACCGACGGCTTTACAATGGGATTCTCCAAAGGTACTGATGCGAAAAAGTGTTCCAAAACTACTCGACATGACTGGCTCTCCTTTTGGTTGCCACAAAAAAATCTGATTACTTACGAAACTCAGCTGCCTTTTTCGTCATTCCCGCGCAGGCGGGGATCCAGTGATCCTGCTCGTAACTGGATCGAAGTCTACGCGTATCTCCAGCCTGCGCGGGAGTGACAAACCTGTGGGATCTTATTTCTCTTTTATTATCAACGTATTAAAATTACTTCCACAGAATAGGCTGAGTTTCATACGTAATCAGAAAAAAATGACTGAAGGTGTGACTGAAAAAACTTCGTTTAACAATGCACACCAATACCATATTTGTAAAGATTCGATTCTGACATTTGATGGCGCCACGCTATTTAACTTTTGTTTCGAATGGATAGAAGAGAAAGTGTATTATTGATAAAAGAGAGCAGGTTTTGATCGATTCTTTGGAGGTAATTCGTAATGATAGTGAGATATCTGGAGGCAGATCAAACAGGACTGCTGCAGGAAAAAATTGTACAGGTGGAGAATGAACTTGAAAACTGTACACTCTGCCCACGTAGATGCGGTGTGAACAGGCAGGCAGGAGAGCGGGGATACTGTGGTATCGGTGCTCTGGCGGAAGTAGCGAGTTACGGGCCGCATTTTGGTGAGGAGAGTGTACTTGTCGGTGACAAGGGATCAGGGACGATTTTTTTCTGCGGCTGTAATCTGCTGTGCCGTTTTTGTCAGAATTATGAGATCAGTCATTGTCTAAAAGGGGAATGTACAGCGGTAAACGAACATGAGCTTGCGGCAATTATGCTGGAGTTGCAGGCAAAGGGTTGCCACAATATCAATCTGGTTACACCGAGCCATGTGGTACCTCAGATACTTGCAGCCCTCCCCCATGTGATCGCCGGCGGACTCCATATTCCCCTTGTTTATAACTGCGGAGGATATGAGAGCGTTGAAACCCTCCACCTCCTTGAGGGGCTTGTGGATATCTATATGCCGGATGTGAAATTCTGGCATAAAGATTCTGCGGTTCAGTGTGCCAAGGCACCTGATTACCGGCAGAGAGTCCAGGAATCTCTCCTTGAGATGCAGCGCCAGGTTGGTGATTTATGGGTAAACAGCGAAGGGGTTGCCGAGCGTGGACTTCTTGTGCGTCACCTGCTTATGCCGGGAGGCATGGAGGAGTCGACGGCAATTTTCAAATATCTGGCAGAACATATTTCAAAAAACTGCTATCTCAATATCATGGATCAATATAGACCATGCGGCAAGGCCCTGGTTATTCCCGGTCTGGAAAAAACAATTACAGTGGAACAGTACCAGCAGGCCATAAAAAGTGCTGAGGAAAATGGTTTGACCCGGCTTGATCAGAGGGACCCGCTTTTACTATATGAGAAGTTGATCATAACAGAATGAGTATAATCAACCTTAAAACCAAACGTGAAATTTGCATATGTTTTTCACTGTTATCCTGTCAGTAAAATAGATAACACCTTTAATTCGTCATTCCTTAACTTGTTGATTTGACAAATAATCGTTTCGTGCGTAGTCAGCGTAAGCAGCACCTGTATTAGCGTAAATGTTATATACAGAGTGAACTCCCATCTTGCGTAATTCTTCTACCTGATCATCAAACCGGGCTGTTGCAGCCAGAAAACCTTTGTAGCCGGCCTTTTGCAGTTGTTCCACTGCAATCATATTCGCTTCATGGCGGGAATCCAGAAGCTTTGCTCGTGACTGGATCCCCGCCTGCGCGGGGATGACAACCCTGTGGGCTCTTATTTCTTTTTTGGTATCAAAAACTACGATTTGGATAGGCGCAGGAAGGAATTACTTCAGATAATGCGATTGACACGAACGACGCACGACCTCTTCAAAACGTGAATTCTGGCTGCCGGATTTCACCATCGAAGGCCAGATCGAACAATATTTTTCGGAAGACGGCGAAGGTCAACGGGATGATTATGCCGGAGGATTGGATGACACCGACTGGCAGGTAGGGTTATTTGTAACATTGCCGCTCTTTGAAGGTGGCAGAAAATCCGCTGCTTTTGGTAGAAACCAGGAGGAATTGGTGCGACTGAAGATTGATCGCCGGCAGCAGCAGAGCGTATCAGCCAGGATATACTCCAGAATCTTAACAGAACACGGGCCTCCTACCCCGGAATCAGCCTCTCTCGCGAAGGCGCAGATTATGCCAACCGCAATCTGAAACTTATTACCGATTCCTATATACAGGGGCTCAAGTCTATCATTGAACTGCTCGATGCCCAGAATCAGGTTTTAAGCGCCGATCAGGCTGCGGCCAATGCGGTATATGATTTTCTTGTTGATTTGATGGGCGTGCAACGAGCTATGGGGATGTTTGTTCTTTTTGAACCTGAGGAAAAACGCAGTGCGTGGATTGAGCGAGCGCGACAGTCGATGCGTCCATAGTGATGATGAGAACACAAACAGAGACAAAATGATGACTGTTTTACAATCTAATAAAACTAAGCTTGTCTGTACCATCGGCCCTGCCTCAGACTCACGGCAGTTGATTGAAAAAACATTTCTCAGCAGGGTTGAAAATCCAGCTGCCGTCTTGATACCGACAACCAGTGGTACTGCTGCGAGGGGTATAACACGAGTAAGGCTGTCAATATGGATATTGGCAGCAAGTCCTTCCCAAAAAAACGTGCCAGGAGCTTATGTTTTCATATGGTGTCTGGCCCATTGAAAGCAAAGACAATCCCGTTGACTGGACAGATTTTTCAAAAGAGCATATAAAAATGCTGGGGCTGGAAGGCAACGGTATTCTTTTGGTTGAAGGCCCCTCTCCGGTTAATCCGGATAAAAATTATAAAATCGAAGTCATCAATTTCCATTAATTTCGATAAACGGGATTTTTTCAGCTACTATCCGACGATTATATAACTAAGTTCAAGAGGTCCATGTACACCCTGAACCCGGACCAGTTCGATATCGGCGGTGGAACTGGGGCCGGAGACAAAATTGACAGAAGAGGGCAGGGTTTCCTGCTCCAGCAGCATCTCCATGGCCTGGGTGAGGCGGGGTCGTATGGATTCCACCCTGATGACAATTAACGAGTTCTCGGGCAACAGGGTGACTGAGCGGCCATTATCTGGATAGCTGAAAAGCAGGCTGGTGGCAGATTCGGCGAGCGCCATTTCGGCTACCGCTATACCAACCTTTGCCCCTTCAGCTTTGGTCATGTTTTCTTCACGGCCGACATCTGGATTCCAGACATGACAGTCGTCAATCTCGTGTCCGAGCAGTTCTGCAGTCTCTCCTGCAAGGAGGGGATCATTGGCCAGAACCACAGGACCACCAAGTCCCTGAACAATCTGGATTATGGTTGTGCCTAGATCGGTTGCGTTACATTGGTGGATTCCAATACCCACCGTCTGAGCGTTGGTGACAAACGTATCCAGTAATTCCTGGGCTGAGGCTTCTGCCAGATAGTTATGCTGCATATCATGGGGGTAGATAAATTCGGTCGGCTTTTCCAGTACTGTTGTCCGGTTTAGGCAACCTGATACTCTGGNTATGAACTGCTCTTTTCCGGTAATCATTTTGCTCCTCCATTTTTTTCTCTGNCGGCAAACCAGTCACGGAAGCGGGTTTTAGGAATATCAGGTAGATCCCGGTCAATTGACCACTGTTTGAGTGGACCAACCTTGGGGGCAAAACCACTGAAACGGGCTGCCTTTGTTGCGAGTCCATACAGGGTAGAACTACCTATCACATCACCGTAGCGGCCCATCACTACTTTCTCACCGGCAGTTGTCAGGTTTCCTTCTTCGGCAATGATGCGCCGATGTTCGAAAATAAATTCATAGAGTGGTATTTTGACCGGACATACCTCGTTGCAGGCACCACATAATGAGCAGATTTTGGTTATTTCTTTATAGTCATCATAACCGGCAAGCACGGGCACCAGGGCAAGTCCCAGAGGGCCGGGATAGAGTGTGCCATAGCCATGACCGCTGATATGCCTGTAGGCCGGGCATTCCAACATGCAGGTACCGCAGCGGATGCAGCGCAGTACTTCTCTGAATTCCGATTCAAGAACCTTGGAACGTCCGTTGTCGACAATGATGATATGCAGTTCTTCCGGCCCGTCTTTTTCATCCTGGCTTCTGGGGCCGGTCATCAAGCTCATATAGGAGGTAAGCTTGGCGCCTACAGCGCTGCGGGCCAGCATGGAGAAGATAATATCGAGTTCTGCAAAGGTTGGTACGATGCGCTCCATACCCATAAAAACAACCTGAGTTTTTGGTGCAGTGGTGACAAACCGGCCATTTCCTTCGTTGGTGACCAGAGTTACAGTGCCGGTCTCCGCCACTGCAAAGTTACAGCCGGTGATACCCACATCGGCCCCCAGGAATTCTTTGCGGATCAACTGCCGGACAAAGCGAGTCATGTTTTCCGGCACGTTATCTCCTTTATATCCTTTCTTTTCGGCAAGCACTTTGCGGAAGTGATCCCGGTTTTTATGCAGGGCAGGGACCACGATATGAGATGGTTTGTCATGGTCGTCGATCTGCAGCAGATATTCGCCAAGGTCTGTCTCAATCACCTCAATACCGGCATCCTCAAGCACCTCGTTGAGGCCAATTTCTTCAGTGACCATGGATTTGGATTTCACCGCTTTGATGGCCTTTCTTTTCTGCAGAATATCAAGGCCATATCTGGTGGCCTGGCTTGCATCTTCTGCAAAGTAAACATGGGCGCCGGCTGCAGACGCTTTGTCCGCAAACTGGTTCAGATAGTAGTCCAGGTTTTCCAGGACATGGCTGCGGATAGTCCCTGCGGTTTCCCGCCACTGTTCAAAATCTCCGAGCTCTGCAAACGCTGCTTCCCGCTTTCCGTTAAGCAGATCCTGGGCATTGGCGATGGCTTTTCGCATCTGGGAGTTGCCAAGTTCTTTTTGAAGCCGTTCCTTGAGAGGTAGGTCACTCGTTTTGATTGTCATACACTATTCCTGACTTTAAATTAAAAATTACGAATTACGGTTTGCAGATGGCTAAGTAAAAAGCTTCATATTCGAGGCGCGTGATTTTGTTATCATTTCGGCGTACTGAGGTACGTCGAAATGATAACAAAATTACAGCAACGAAGTAGATGAAGAATTTTTACGACGCCATAAGTACTTGGGCAATGTGTCGTACTTTAATCGGATAACCCCGGCGCTCAATAACACCCTGCAGATTCATCAAACATCCGGCATCGGCTCCGATGAGGTATTCTGCGCCGGCCTCTCGGATGTTTTCAACCTTCTCCGCCGCCATAGCTCCACTCAAGGGACCGAGTTTGACCGAGAAGGTGCCGCCGAAGCCGCAGCATTTATCCTGGCCTTTGAATTCAACCAGTTTCAGGCCGGAAACCTCTTTAAGCAGGGCCAGGGGTGGTTCTTTAACGCCAAGGAGCCGCGTCATATGACAGGAGGGATGATAGGCTGCTTTGGCCTTCAGGCTTGCCCCGATATCAGTTTCCTGTAAAATGTTGACGATGAAATCGGTCAGTTCGTAGATCTTTTTACCTAACTGCTGAGCTCTTTCCCTGAGGGCAGGTTGATCCTCGAAGAATTTTGGATATTCCTTTACTTGAAGGGTACAGGAACCACTGGGGCATACAACATAATCTGCCTCATCCTCAAGCAAGGCCTCCATCTGTAACTGCATAGCCTTTTTTGCCTTCTGCTGAAACCCGGAGTTAGCTAAAGGCTGGCCGCAGCAGGTCTGTTTTGGATTGAAAATAACCCGGCAGCCAAGTTTTTCCAGCAGCAGCACTGAGTCCCTGCTCACATCAGGAAGAACCGTATCGGTAAGACAGGTGGAAAAGAAAGAAACTGTTTTCATGTTGTTTGCCATTGCAGGTTATATTAAATGAGATAGTGTGAATTACAGTGGTGATATCTCACAAGTTAATCTGGTTAGACGCTGAGAGCGCAGCAATTTTCAAAGCTTCGGAATAAGTTGGATAATTAAAAATACTGTCAATAAAAATATCGATTTTAGCATTGTGTAAAAGAGCCATCTGAGCGATATGGATTATCTCTGTTGCACCCCCTCCGAGGATATGGACCCCGAGAATTTCACGGGTATCTTTGTGGACGATCATCTTCAACATACCTTCAGATTCACCGGAGATCTGTCCCCTCGGGAGTTTATTGTACATGCATTTGCCGATAACGATTTTATACCCTTTTTCTTTTGCCTCCTCTTCGGTGATACCGATATAGGAGATCTCAGGAATAGTGTAGATACCGAAAGGGAAAATCTTTGGGAAGGCTTCCGAACGAATTTTCAGTGCATTCAGTGCAGCCAGCCGCCCCTGGATGATCGAGGTTGAGGCCAGGCTTGGCCAGCCGATCACATCACCGACAGCATAGATGTGCGGGTTGCTGGTTTGATAAATCTCATTCACCTCAATATAGTGGTATTTGTTCAGAGTGACGCAACATTTCTCAATATCTAGATCCTTGGTGTTGGCCTCCCGTCCAAGAGCAAAAAAAAGGCAGTCTGCAGGAATGACAGTGCCACTGGCAAGAGTCAGTCGTGCACCATTTTCCGTCCTTTCAATTTTAAAGTCGCCGCAGTTATTGATATAGTTGATATTTCCTTTTGGAAAATTTTCTTTGAGGTGTTCTGTTATTTCATGGTCAAGAAATTTCAGCAGACGGTCACCCCGGTCAAGCAGGGTCACCTTTACTCCCAGTGCAGCAAAGATGGTTGCATATTCTGAACCGATCACTCCCCCGCCAAGAATAATCAATGTTTCCGGAATATTCTCAATGTTCAGAATGGAAGTGGAGTCGACAATGACTTTGTGATCAAAAGGTATATCCGTAGGATTACGTGGATGTGAACCAGTCGCGATTAAAATCCGGTCTGCATGCACCCGGATCTCCTCTTCAATTCCGATCTTTTTTACTGACAGGGTATTTGCATCCAGAAATCTTCCACTGCCCCTGACAATGTTGATGCCGTTACGTTCAAGCTGACTGGAGATGATGTTATGTTCTTCATTTCGTACATTGTGCAGCCTCTGCTTCAACTTTTCCATTGAAATTTCAGCGTCACGGGTGGAGCAATAATCATCTTCAAAGACCTTCCTTTTCAAATGGCCTGTAAGGTGGAGGACCGCTTCCCGGAGTGTTTTGCTGGGAAATGTACCTGTATTGACACAAACCCCGCCGAGAGACCCTTCTTTCTCGAGAACAAGCACGCGTTTGTTTGATTTTACAGCCGTCATTGCAGCTGCAAGGCCTGCAGGTCCGGTTCCAATGATAATAAAGTCATATTTATCTTCGGTCATAACCGTGTATCTCTCTTGTAGTGTTGATGTTGGAAAAATCCTGAGGAGTTGGCGTTTTCCTACGGTATCAATAGCACATATTTGGCCATCAGGCAAATTTTCAGCAACAGCCGAAGACAGGTGCGGTCTATTGATTACATATCGGTATGAAGAGTAATCTGTGGTATAATATAGCAACATCATGGCATTATTTAAACGCTGGTCAGAACGTGAAAACTGGTAAGCAGCTAAATTTGGAGAGGCTGGACAAAATGGAAAAGATGAAGGCTCTGGTTAAAGCCAAGGGTGAATCGGGACTATGGCTGGAAGATGTTCCTGTACCAGGTATAGGCCATGATGAGGTGTTAATAAAGATAAAACGAACTGCAATTTGTGGCACGGATGTACATATTTATAACTGGGATGATTGGGCCAGGGCAACTATTCCTGTGCCGATGCATGTGGGACATGAATTTGTCGGGGTGATTGAGGAAGTTGGAACTCATGTGAGAGGATTCAAACCCGGCGACCTGGTGTCCGGTGAGGGCCATATTGTCTGTGGGCACTGCAGAAACTGTCTGGCCGGCAGGCGGCATCTGTGCATGCGTACGAGCGGGGTTGGCGTAGACAGACCGGGTGCCTTTGCAGAGTATCTTGTTATCCCGGTCACAAATGTCTGGTACTGCGACACCAATATTCCGCTGGATGTTATTGCCTGTTTTGATCCCCTGGGTAATGCGGTACATACTGCACTTTCCTTTGATATTTTAGGTGAAGACGTGCTGATCACCGGAGCCGGACCAATCGGCTGCATGACGGCGGCTATCGCCAGGCATGCAGGGGCGCGTCATATTGTGGTAACCGATATCAATCCTTATCGGTTGAAACTGGCCGAGATTGCAGGTGCCTCAATGACTGTTGAAGTGGGCAGGGAGGATTTACGTGAGGTGCAGGATAAGCTCTGCATGAAGGAGGGTTTTGATGTTGCCATGGAGATGTCAGGCAGTCCTGCCGCTCTTTCTTCAATTCTTGAGAGTATGCGCCACGGCGGTAAAATAGCCCTGCTCGGCATTATGTCTAAGACAAGCACATTTGACTGGAACAAGGTGGTTTTCAACGGCCTGACTTTAAAAGGTATTTACGGTCGGGAAATGTTTGAGACCTGGTATAAGATGAGTTCCATGATTCAGACCGGCCTGGATATTGAGCCGCTGATCACCCACAGGTTTCACTATACTGAATTTGAGAAGGGCTTTAAGGTGATGGGATCCGGGCTGTCCGGCAAGGTAATATTGAACTGGGATTAATAAATCTCCACAAGTTGAAAAGGGAACTTTATGACATTGAAAAGACTGGACAGGGCTCTGGCTGAGGAAATAAATGGATTGGAGGAAGAGGGCAGAACAAAAAATCCAGAGCGAGTCATAACGGAATATATTATGCCTGTGGGTAAGTGGGGGCCGCGTTACAGGCTTGCAGGTGAAGAGGGAAAGTTTATACGTATGAACTCCAATTCCTATCTGTCGCTTTCCAATAACAGGGAGGTGATGGCTGCAGCCGATGAAGCAACCCGTGATTTTGGTGTGGGGCCTGGGGCTGTACGCTTTATAGACGGTACCTTTACCCATCATTTAGCCCTTGAAAAACGGATCGCTGACTTTACTGCAAAACCTGCTGCAAAGATCTTTAACTCGGCATATACCTCCAACTGTGGTCTGGCCCTTACAATCGGCAATAAGAAAACCCACTGGATAGGCGATCAGCTCAACCATAACAGCATCATTCGTGCCATGCGTATTGCCGGTGTTCCGAGTGAAAACAAGGGGATTTACAAACATAATGACCTGGAAGATTTGAGGCGGTGCCTTGACCAGGTAGCAGATGGTATTGAGCGGGTCATTGTAATCTACGATGGCATTTTTTCCATGCGTGGAGACTATGCACCCATAGATAAAATTAATGAGGTAATTTGGCCATATAGGGAACAATTCAGAGATGGTGTGATAACTGTGGTGGATGATTCGCACGGTATAGGCGCTTACGGGCAGACAGGTCGGGGAACTCCGGAGTACTGCAATGCATCCCCTGATATCATAATTGGTACTTTCGGCAAGAGTTTCGGGGTGAACGGTGGTTTTATCGCCGGGAGTGACCAACTGGTTGAGGCTGTAAGGCAGAAGGCGGATACCTATATCTATACGAATCCGCTGAGTGTCGCCGATTGCGCGGCAGCGGTGAAGGCCCTTGATATTTGTGATTCTCCTGTCGGCGTGGAACTGCTGAAGGGGCTGAAAGAGCAAACCCTCCGCTTTAGAAGAGGTCTCGATCATCTGGGGAAGGAGTCAATTCTCGGACCGCACCCGGTGGTGCCGCTGTTGATCAGGGATACTGGTAAAACCCATAAGCTGGTTGCCGCTCTTTTCGCAAAAGGTATCCTGGTGGTAGGGCTTACATTCCCCGTGGTTCCTAAAGGTGATGAGCTTCTTCGCTTTCAAATTAACGCGGCCCATACAGACGCTGATATTGATTATGTGCTTGGTGTATTGAAAAAGAACTAGCAATTTTGCGGAGGTATAACATTTTGATTTGTTCCGGTATCGTTTGTGGAGTTTTAATTAATTTCGGCACTGCTGTGCACTATTATTCTCAGTCAATTTTCACAAAACTCAAACAAGATAAGATTTTTTGATGAAATTGTTGACCAGATATTTCAGCTGATACGTGTTTTTTCATTGTTAAGTACCCGATGAAAGGTTGGTTCAGCCATTTCATAAGCTGGTATTAGTGTTGAAGGTTCTGGATTCGAAAAGTTGTATGCAATTTGCGGTTCCATCCTTTGGAGGATTTTTCTTGAAAAGCCACTGTACCGGTACAGTAACATAGGAAGCAGCATTACGAAGAACGGTTCCAATTACAGCTCCTAGAGGAACTTTAGCCTTAAACTTAGATAGATTGCCGCTCACTTTTACTGGTGTTGCTAAGCTTAAAAATTGAGGGCGTTTGGGTTTTGGTTTAAAGATCGAGTCAATCCATTGTTTAGTAAAATCGACCTCAACTTTTCCTTTAACCTGAATTCGGGAGGTATCAATCAAAAGATCCTCATCTCTCAGGACCCCATTCTCAATACTAAAGCGAGCAGCTGCACAATTAATTATTGATTCATTTTTAGGTGTAAGGTAAGGGACCAGGTACAGGAAAAAGTTAACAGCCCACAAATCAATCACACCTGAGCGAAATTGGTCTGGATGAATAGAGAAATCCAGATAACCAGATGCTCCTGCCATAATACTCTTAAAATCAGTACTTTTAGAGGTTAGAGATGATCGTAGGTGAATAACCCCTTTCAAATCTGTATCCGGCTTAAACCAGCGACCTATTGTGCCATAGTCGAGATCGCTGACCTCCATATTCATCATGTAACGTCGTGTCTCATCATCCGGTTCGATGGAAAAAGAAAGAGTGGCAGTGCCTCTAGGTAAATTTAGCTGCAGTGGCGCCACCTTAAATGTACCACTCTGTTGTTCGATTGTAAGGTTACCACTTCCGAGATGCTCCATACCGGAGAACACATCCCTGACTTTTAAATCTATGTGTGCATTATATTTATCGAGAATTTTCTGATCTGTAAGGCGTCTCTTCTTTTTCTTACTTTCAACAGGATTCTGATTATTTGTTTGTTGCTCAGAAATTTGCGACACATTTCCACGCTGTTTTTGTTCGTACTTGAAGTCAGCCAGCTGTATAGTATTTGCCTGGAGATTCACTGTCAGTTGGGGAACTTCTGCCGTAGTATCAATAGATGCATCTCCAGTCATGGAACTTGAGGCAACAATAATATTAAAACTCTGAAGGCTATATCCTTTTGGAACCACATGAAGAGTGCCGGCCATGCTCAATGGGCCAACCTCAGGTAGTTCTAAGCCGAGGAGGTTGTTGAAGTCACTGAGTTTTTCACATGACAGACGGCTGTTTAGTGTAGTGCCCTTTTGTTTGAGTGGTAAAGGTACCTTTCCATCAAGTTCTAAACGTCCACCAGCAAGTGTTATAACCGAAGAAAAAGATACATCACCAATATCTGTGGCCGACTTAACGCGGAGATCTTCAAATTGTACCGCAATGTCAACGGGGCTGTCTCTCATTTCTCCAATTAAATGAAGGTCCAAGCCATTTCCAGGAGTCATCCTGATGGTTGAGTGGTGCAAATGAATTGGTAAACTGGCGCCGGTGTTTATATCCTCAAAGACATAGATACCGTCCTTAGAAGTTGTGGTGAACTCAAGATTGTCAAATAATTCACCTGGGGTACGCCCTTTTGAGGAGAGATCTGTGGACATTTCTGCTATTTGCATGTCAATACCTTCAGCAAATTTGAATTCCTTAAGGAATGCACCAATGTTAAACGACCTCGAATCTAATCGAAGTTTGATATGAGGAAGGGTATCTTCTTTTTGAAAGGTAAAAAGTCCGGTTAATGAAGAGGTCTTAAACGTCGCCGAAAATGGTGCTTCAATGATATATCCGTCATCGACAATAGCTTTCAGCGTGAGATCTTTGATGCTTTTTCCTGCGACAGCTAATCGTTTAAGATCAAGGTCAAGATCTAAATTGTTTACCGGAAATTTTTCTGGCAGGATAATATCATCTCTGCCTATTTGACTTATAATCGGGGTGTTTTTCAGAGATTTTTTTCTGTGTTGAGGAGAAGTGATGAAACCTTTAATCTCATCAAGGTCAATACTCTCGCTTTGTACCTTGAGACGGTAGTGAGTATCCTGCATCTCACCCTTCTTTAGAAGACCAGTAAATACGAGATTTTTTGTTCCAGGGGCGGTTACGGATAGCTGTACCTTTGCATCTTGTTCTGTCAACTCAACATTTCCCTTCAAGGAAAAATCTTTGTTTTTTGATCCATTTCTTCCGAAAAGAGAAACCAGATCATCCAGCTTTTTTCCCTCCAGCCTAAAGGAAGCCGCAATCTCTGGCTTTTCACTTTTCAACTGCACATAACCGTTTACCGAGGCAACAATACTTTTATGGGCCAGTTGCACGGAAAACGGCCACGGCACTTTCTCTGCAAACAGCTTCCGGAGTGGACCTGATGCTATATTCGCTTTCAACGTAATTGCATTAGCTGTCCCGGATATATCAAGCCGCCCACTTGTCTCTGTCCCAAATTTCCCGGTTCCTTTATCTAAATGGTATTGAACCGGAACTTTATTTTCCCCATAATAAATTCTGGTCTCGATGTCTTTGAGGGTTATTTCTCCAGTACTTTGCAGGACAAAGGGCAGTCGAGGGAAATGTGAACTTTCTTCTCCTGTCTTTGGGCGGGGATACTCCCTCAGGTTGAAGTCAGACTTCACGCCTTGCAGAGTGACCCCGTCTAAAAGCAATCGTTTTTTTAGAAATGACGTCAGGTGAATGGTGGTTTCAAACTGTTCTATTTCAGCAGAGATTTTCAACCCATCCTTGTCAGCAGTTACAATTGATCCATTGTTCACAGTGACTACCAACCATTTTCCAAGAGAAATATAGTAGCTACCACTAATCTCAACTTCACTGTCGGTTACAAGAGAAAAAAACTTTGAAACGGGTTTGCATAAAATACCTAATGGCACACGAGTATTTGTAACAAAGAGAATTGCTACTGTTGTAAGTAATACAAAGAGGCAAATAAAGCAGAGGTATGAAATTTTCTTCATAATGCCTGGTCTTTTGTTTATATGAAAGTCATGTTGCTCCACGGACGAAGAGGGATTCGGAGGAGTGTTGACACAACAGGTAAGCGAGCTTGCGAGACTCCGATCCACAGCCTGCGAGGACGTTTGGCAACACTCCTCCGAATCCCGGTTACATTACTTTCATGCTTCGTTGTGAAATTCATTTCATGGGTGTTAGTGCCTATCCATAAATGGTATTATGCGATAGGTTGGCAATTGAAAGGTATTGCGGGTGGTGTCGAAAAGTATAGGCAGAAACGAATACAGGAACCGATGTGGCGCGAATGTATAAAAAAAGTCTGGGAGGGTGGCCCCACTCGTCTGTCCCAAATGCACCGGTGAGATACGCATATTCAGCTTCATCTAAAAGAGACTGGATTACGCTTTAATGATCGCTCCGAAAAATTATATAAAACTTTGCTAAAAATGCTTACAAAGCTGCCTCTTTCTTAATTTTGTTTCCTAAGCTCCTTGATATTAAAAGATGCAAAAGCTGCTAATGGATATGTCCGTCCAAAAATTGATTGAAGGAGCGGCTAAAAGAAGATAGGTTTTGTGGATTAGGGGCTGTAGGGAAATAACATGGCTGATATTGCGCTTAGATTTGGGTTGTATTTGGATGTTGTGATTGAAAAAAACCGCAGGCGTAGCTGGCTA
>JGI24023J19991_10000677_pt1 | contig 26610 bp, 22 predicted proteins | sample Cruoilmetagenom1_FD_19991 | JGI IMG/M metagenome (IMG submission 19991) | reverse complement strand
CTATATTTTCAATTAAATTGAGGTCTTCTTCAATTTAATAACACCATTCAAAACCACAGTAATTAAAATCAATAAAGCACCATAATAAAAATTTGCAGTCATAATTTCCTTTTGTTTAAAAATAATGATTGCTAATATAATTCCGTAAATAGGTTCTAAATTAATGGTAAGCATCATGGTAAAAGGACTAACACTTTTTAACACGTCAGTTGAAGCTACAAAAGCATAAGCCGTACATATTGAAGCTAAAATCATTAAATACAACCAATCGGTTTTTGAAAGTATAAAAAAATCTAAAGAAATAACTCCCTGAAATAATAAAATAACACCTATTAACAAAGAAGCAAATAACAGTTCATAAAAAGAAATGACTGTTGCTTTGTGATATGTAATTAAATTGGCATTTAAAATTGAAAAACTAGCAGATAAAAATGATGAGAGTAATGCAACACCTATCCCTAAAACATAATTATTTTCTGCTTGAAATATAATCACCAACCCTACTATAGCTAAAAGCGAAAATAGCAATTCATAGCCAATTATTTTCTTTTTAAATAGTAGCCACTGAATTAGGGTTGTAAACAATGCCCCTGTTGACATGGCTGCCAAGGTAATTGATACGTTTGCTATTTTTATAGCATAAAAAAAAGTTATCCAATGGATAGCAATTAACACACCTCCAAATAAAAATTGCATCAATTCTTTAGCTGTTTTTTTAAAACTAACTTGGGTAATTAATAAGTATATGAATAATAAAACAACAGCAATAGTCACTCTATACCAAACTAGAGGAATTGCTTCAATACTTATTAAAGCCCCTAAAATTGCTGTAAAACCCCAAATAAATATTATAAAGTGTAGGTGTAAATAATTCTTTGTTTTAGCGTTTAGCATTGTTATAAAGATATATTGCTATTATCCCAAATAAAATATTTGGTATCCAAACCATAAATAAAGGATTGTATGTCGCTGCAGCACCTAATACTTCTGTTATTTTCATAAAAAAAACATACATAAACATCAGACTTACACCAGACGCCAAATTAATACCTATACCCCCTCTTCTTTTTCTTGAAGCTAATGAAGCGGCAATAACTGTCAGAATTATAGATGATATTGGTAATGTTGTACGTGAGTACAATTCNACCCTATATTTATTTAAATTCTTTACCCCTCTATCTTCTGAAGCTTTTATATGTTTATATAATTCATAAGAAGGCATTTCATTTGCCAAATAATCTACATAGAGCAAATCTTTCGGAAAGAAATTAAAGGTGGTATCTAATTTTTTTCCCACTTCAATACTGTCATTTTTTTGATATAACCTACGTTTTTTATAATTAGATAGGGTAAAAGTACTGTCTTTTTTATTCCATTTTATGGTTTTACCTATAAGGATGTATTTTAAATTTAATCCTTCAAAGTGTTGGTAAGAGAAATCGCTCCCATTATTTCTTTCTAAGTTGAAATTTCTAAAATAGACCACATCATTAGCCGACAATTGTAAATTGACATTATTTACATACGTTTTAGTTTTTTTTGTTTTCCTCAAGTAAGTTTCATTAAATGCTTCAAATTTTTTATCAGAAATATGTAAAAAAAAATGATTTATAATTAACGAGACCAAACATAATAATACTGCACCTACCAAATAGGGTCTTAAAAATCTTTTATATGGAATACCTGAACTGTGTATGGCAACAATTTCAGTATTTGAAGCTAATTTTGAAGTAAATAAGATGGTAGAAATAAACAATGCCAAAGGCATAAATGTATTCCCATAATTGAGCACAAACGGAATATAATAGTCGCTTATGATTTCACCAACGCCTAAATTAGGATGCTCTAAAAATTTACCTATTTTTTCGGTAATATCTATTGCAACGGCAATAGGTATCAAAATCAATAAGGTGAAGAAAAAAGTGGTAAAATATTTTTTTATTATGTATTTATCGAGAATTCTCATCCTATCCTTCTCCTTCTCAAAAAGAAGGTTTTTCAATAATTTTAATTATAAACGTTTATCCATTTGTTTTACCATCATGGTTTTCCAAGTTGCAAAATCTCCTGCTAAGATATGTTTTCTTGCTTCACGAAGCAACCATAAATAAAACCCGAGATTATGGATGGTGGCAATTTGTTTTCCTAAGTACTCTTTTGCAGCAAAAAGATGACGTAAATAGGCTTTTGAATATTGCAAATCTACCGAAGTAATATTCATTTCATCAATAGGTGAAAAATCGTCTTCCCATTTTTTATTTTTGATATTAATGGTGCCATGTGCAGTAAATAGCATTCCGTTTCTAGCATTTCTAGTTGGCATTACACAATCAAACATATCAACACCTAACGCTACATTTTCTAATAAATTAATTGGCGTACCTACACCCATCAAATAACGCGGTTTATCTTCTGGTAAAATACTACAAACAATATCGGTCATTTCATACATCTCTTCAGCTGGCTCACCTACTGAAAGTCCGCCAATAGCATTTGCCTCTGCTCCTACTGAAGCAATAAATTCTGCAGATTGCTTACGTAAGTCTTTATAGGTGCTTCCTTGAACGATAGGGAGAAAAGTTTGATCATATCCATACTTTACAGGAGTTTTTTCTAAATGCGTAATACATCTTTTCAACCAACGATGCGTCATATGCATAGAACGTTTTGCATAATTATACTCACAAGGGTAAGGTGTACATTCATCAAAAGCCATAATAATATCTGCACCTATACTCCGCTGAACATCCATTGAAAATTCAGGTGAAAAAAAGTGGCTAGAGCCATCAATATGCGATTTAAACTTCACCCCTTCTTCAGTGATTTTATTATTCCCCGAAAGGGAATATACTTGATAGCCTCCTGAATCAGTAAGTAGAGGTCTATCCCAATTCATAAATTTATGTAAACCACCAGCTTTTTCTAATATTTGAATTTTCGGACGCAAATACAAATGGTAAGTATTGCCTAAGATGACATCTGCATTGATATCGTCTTTCAACTCATTTTGATGTACGCCCTTTACGGATGCCACTGTGCCTACAGGCATAAAAATTGGCGTTTCAATAACACCATGATCTGTAGTAATGGACCCTGCTCTGGCTTTACTATTTAAGTCTTTTCCTTTTAATTCAAACTTCATATATTATTTTTACAAATGCAAAAATAGTGTTTTAAACTTAGCACTCGCAAAGAATATTTTAGTTTAAGATAAGCTCCACACTTTTAGAACTATTCATTGAAGTATTCTGAATTTTTAAATAATAAATTCCTTTAGTTAAACTCTCTAGGTTTAGACTTTTCTTTTGTGCAGTAAATTTATCTTTTAGAATCAAGCTTCCTTTGATATCGTAAATAGAAAATTCTAGATTATTTCCTTGAGGATTTGTTATATGTAATAGTCTATCCGTAGGAATAGGATAAACCTGAATATCATTTAATACCTCATCATTTATTGCCAAAACGTTACTTTCAAAAGGAACAAAATTTGCTTTTACACCATAAATAATAGCATCTGTACCATGTTCATGTGCACCAATATCTGGTGCTGAACCCTCAAAATAATCAGAGAAATTAGGAATGACAACACCTTTATCAAAACCTAAACTATTCGATGCCAATTTAAAATTACCTGTTTTAGTAGACAAGTTAAAATTTGGAGCTCCATTAACATAAGTAGGCACTCCACTAATACCATGACTTTCATTATTTGGAGGAAAAGGATGATTCATTAAATCATAATCATGAGAATTATCAATATTTCCTGAAGAACGGATGGCTATTGAGTTTTGAGTTTCATCTCTTACATGAAAGATGTTGTTTCTAGTTTCACAATGCAAGATATACCTGTTAGAACCATCACTTGTACCCAAACCGCCTGTACCATTATTATTAGGCTGTAAAATGGTATTATTAAAAATATACATATGCCCTGTCATCCAATCTATAGAATTAGCATAGCCCATTTTTATAAATCCCCCATACTGTCCATAAACGCTATTCGGCATACTATCTGCTTTGCCTGTTACATTTCTCCATATATACAAAGGCCCGACAGAAGTAGCTGCATTACCTATCCCTAAAAACACTTCTTCTATATAATTATTCCATATTCTTACATTGGTATTACTTCCTTCTGATTCTATTCCGTCATCAAAACAATTGGCAAGGTAATTTCCATAAATATCTGAATCAGGGCCAGGAAACCCAGCATAACTTGCATTTTCCCACATACCCAAAATATCATTAAAATAATGATCTGCATCACTCCAAATTTCATTATATCTAATGACATTATTCCCAATATTACATTGCCCAAGTGCAATACCTTGTGGCCCGTCAGGATGATAATTTGAATTGTTATTTGGATCATCTGCAGGATTATGTAATTCTGCCCAAGAATTGGTATCCCATTTAGGATGATGAATTTTATTACGCTGAATCACACAACTATAAGCATCGTCTGAACCTGCATAAACTCCAGCTTGATAACCTTTCCCAAAGCCAGTTCCTACTATATCTTCTTCTCCCCAATTACTTATATCACAATCTTCTATAACGATATGATGTGAATCAAATAATCTAATAGCACTTTCTGTTGCATTTTTTAATGTAAAGCCTCGTAAAATAACATATTCACACTCTATAAGCCTGATACATTGGGGCGAACCATCTTGAATGTCAATGGTCTTTCCAGTACCATCAATCAAAATATAGGCATCTGCTGTTCCTTTTAAAGATCCATAACTTAATCTTGTCGTTTGACTCTCAATTATTTTTGTTTCACCAATAGGAAACTCTTCATTCCAAGTTGAAGCTTGTAGTGTTGTGCTTGTGGCTGTCCCTTCTAAAGTTAAACGAATATCATAGGTTGTATTTGGTGTAAGGTTTACAATACTACCTCTGTAGTCTGCTTTATCGTATCGTTTTCCTGTCTTAGGGTTTGTTCCTGCACCTGCAATAGGGTTGTACTTCATAGAGAGTGCTTCTTTCCATGTGTCTTGCCCTGTAACTTTATAGTCCACTAAAACTTGTTTGGCAGTAGAACTGCCAACAGGTGACCAATACACACTTAAATTATGAAATGTAGAAACTGTAGATGTATTTTGTGCAAAGACAGTAATAATTGAAATAAAGCTTAAAAAAGTAAGACTAAAGCGTATAAGGTTTCTTTTAATTGATTTGGAAAACTGAAACATAATTAAGAAGTTGATTTTATTTTACGACTAAAAGTAATTTTAAAATCTAAAGACATTCTTAAGACTAGTCATTGAATAATTTCAACTTATTCCTCATCCACTTTAAGATAAGCAAGTATTGCATCAATATCTTCTTCAGAAAGTTGAGGATTAGCTGGAATAGGAATTTTATATTCGTTCTTCTCATAAACCTGTATAGCTAAACTATCACCACCATCAATCATTGCCTGGCCATCTTTAATAAAAGCATGTAACCACTTTCTGTCACGCTTATTTGTAATTCCTTTTAATGGAGTTGCAATAATCTTTTTCTCTAGCCCATGGCAAGCCACACAATTGGCATTAAATATTTTTTTGCCTTTTATTTTTATTTTTTCTGACTCATCTATAACAACTTCTATCACTTCGGCCTCATCAAGATAAGCAAGTATATTATCTATATCTTCTTCAGAAAAGCTAGGGTAAGCCATCCTTGGTATTCTATTATACTCTTCAAAAATTTGTACTGCTAACGTGTCACCACTATCAATCAACGCCTGACCATCTTTAATAAATGCATGTAACCACTCTCTTTCACGCCTATTAGCAATCCCTCTTAAAGGTGGACCAACTAACCTTTTATCAAGTTTATGACAAGCTGCACAATTGTTATTAAATAGTTTTTTTCCTTTAATTTTCGCCTCTTCTGACACATCTAAAACCTCTTTTTTTGTTGGAAAATTATCAATATAAGCTAAGATTTTTTCAGTTTCTTTTTCATTTAAATTAGTCACGCAAGGCGCCTTATGATATTCATCAAAAATTGAATTTGCAAAATAATCTCCACTTTTTATAAGTTTATCACTATCATCAAGCCATGCACGAAGCCATGTTGTATTATGCTTTTGACTGATACCTTCTAAAGGAGGTCCAACATATTTTTTATCAAACTTATGACAGGCAGCACATTTATTGTTAAATAACTCTTTACCACTTTTTGTAGTGTCATCTTGTGCGAATAAACTGATTGGAGCAATTACTAAAAAAACTAAGACTAACTTTATACTATTCATAATTTGATTGTATTGTTTTATAAATACAGATTAAATATATTCAGATCAGAATAGTTCTCGATAAAATTTTTTACAAAAATCACTCGAACTGACTCTGAGATGAACTAAAATTGATTTTTTTAGTTTTCAACCTTCTATCTACACATTAAATCTAAAATTCATCATATCACCATCTTGAACGATATACTCTTTACCTTCAACTGCTAACTTACCCGCTTCTCTTACTTGCTTTTCACCGCCTAGTGTTACAAAATCATCATATTTTATAACTTCTGCACGGATAAATCCTTTTTCAAAATCAGTATGAATGACACCTGCAGCTTGAGGTGCCGTATCTCCAATGTGGATTGTCCAAGCTCTTACTTCTTTTACACCTGCAGTAAAATAAGTTTGTAGATTTAATAATGCATAAGCCGATCTAATTAATTTTGAAGCTCCTGGTTCTGACAAGCCGATGTCTTCTAAAAACAATTGTCTTTCTTCATAATCTTCCAACTCATTGATATCAGCCTCAGTACCTACAGCCAAAATTAACAATTCAGCACCTTCATCTTTTATTGCTTCTTTTACAACATCAACATGAGCATTCCCACTTACAGCAGAACTATCATCAACATTACATAAATACAATACTGGCTTGTCAGTTAACAACTGTAATGGCTTGATGTATTCTTCTCTTTCTTTTTCTGTCAACTCTATTGCTCTAACTGAACTTGCAGCTTCTAAGCCATCTTTCACTTTTGTCAATACCTCAAATTCTTTTTGAGCTTCTTTATCACCCGTTCTTGATGCTTTTTTAACACGTTCTAACCTTTTTTCTACAGCTTCTAAATCTTTTATTTGCAATTCAAAATCGATAATTTCTTTATCTCTAACCGGATCAACTGTAGTTTCTACATGAACTATATTGTCATTATCAAAACATCGTAACACATGAATAATAGCATCAGTTTCTCTAATGTTTGCTAAGAATTTATTTCCCAATCCTTCTCCTTTACTGGCACCTTTTACCAAACCTGCAATATCAACTATCTCAACAATAGCAGGTTGTACTTTTTCAGGATTAACAATTGCTGCTAATTTTTCTAAACGCTCATCAGGCACATTTACGACACCAACATTTGGTTCAATTGTACAAAAAGGAAAGTTAGCACTTTGTGCCTTAGCATTTGACAAACAATTAAATAATGTTGATTTTCCAACATTTGGTAATCCTACAATTCCGGCCTTCATATTTTAAAATTTGTGATGCAAATTTATAGTAAATTAGTTACTACTTGTTTTATTATTGTATTTTGATATTACTTATTCTGGATGCATAAAACGTTGCTTCTCTAACAACACTTCTTCAGTCTCTACATGTTCATCATCTGGCACACAACAATCAACAGGACAAACAGCAGCACATTGAGGTTCATCATGAAAACCTTTACATTCAGTACATTTATCAGGTACAATATAATACAATTCATCACTTATGGGTTCTTGTTCTTGATCCGCATCTACTGATTTTCCGTTATTTAAAACTATTTTACCATCTAAAGAAGTACCATCTTTATATCGCCATTCTTCAGCTCCTTCGTAGATTGCAGTATTCGGACATTCAGGCTCACAAGCACCACAGTTTATACATTCATCAGTTATTATAATTGCCATTTGTTTATTTCGATTAAATTTGTGGTTGCAAACTTACAAAACTATCCCAATATATGGGATTGAAAACAATTATTAATGACACTAGAACAAAGAATTATTGCTTTTGCAAAATTAGGAGATTTTTTAAAACAATTCTCACAAGATGAATTTGAAAGAAATGATACTACACCTTTTAACGACCTATTTTTTGATGGTTTTAAACTTCAAATAAAACATGCAAGAGAAGCCAATAGTTGGTTCACATTAGATCATGTCGTTTTTACTTTTAAAAACTGGTCTGAATTACTAAATAAAAATAGTTTGAGAGCTTGGACAAGTTCTTACACTTTAAATTCAGATAAACCTAAAACTGTTGCTGTAATTATGGCTGGAAACATTCCGCTAGTTGGCTTTCATGATTTTTTATCGGTACTACTTTCTGGACATAGAATCTTAATAAAACAATCATCTAACGACAAACATTTCTTACCCTTAATTGCTAAGTATTTAGAATATGTTGAATCTGACTTTAAAGGATACATCAACTTTAATAAAGAAAAATTGACCAATTTTGATGCTGCTATTGCTACAGGTAGTAATAATACGGCTCGTTATTTTGAATATTATTTTGGCAAATACCCACACATTATCAGAAATAACAGAAATAGTCTTGCTGTACTTACAGGAAATGAAAGTACTGAAGAATTGAAAAATTTAGGTGAAGATATTTTTCGATATTTTGGCTTAGGATGCCGAAGTGTTTCAAAAATATTTATACCTAAAGAATATGATTTCGATCAATTGTTCAAAGCCGTTTATGAATATAAAGACATCATCAATTATAAAAAATACGAAAACAATTACGACTATAACAAAGCTGTGTATTTAATGAGCGAATTCAAACTTGTAGAAAACGGATTCTTAATGTTAAAGGAAGATCCAAGCTATGCTTCACCTATTGCGACATTATTTTATGAATATTATGATGACATCTCTGTTTTAGAAGAACAACTAAAAAAGGATACAGAGAAAATTCAATGTATTGTTAGCAATGATATTGAAAATTCAGTGAATTTTGGTGAAACACAACAGCCTACATTAACCGATTATGCTGATGGTGTAGATACAATGGCGTTTTTATCCAATTTATAATCCCCTTTGTCCTTCAGACATTTCCCCGAAGAGGAAAACTAATTCAAAAAACATCTAGTTCCCCTTCCCTTTGGGTTAACAAAATTAAAGCATTGCTTTAATTTTAGTTACCGAGCGAAGCTCATAGGGATGGGCTATTCAAACTCCGTTTCTAATTTTATATAATCTAAAAACTCACGTTTTACAGCATTGTCTTTAAACTTACCTCCAAATTCAGAAGTTACTGTACTGCTTGCTATATCTCTAATTCCACGAGAGTTCACGCACAAATGCTTAGCATCAATAACACAGGCAACATCATCAGTCCCTAATGCTTTTTGCAATTCTTGTACAATTTGCATAGTCAAACGCTCTTGTACTTGCGGACGCTTAGCATAATAATCAACAATACGATTCATTTTTGACAAACCAATTACATTGCCTTTAGAAATGTAAGCTACATGAGCTCTGCCAATAATGGGTAATAAATGATGTTCGCAAGTAGAATACAACGTGATGTTTTTTTCCACTAACATTTCACCATATTTATAGTTATTGTCAAAAGTAGAAAGCTTTGGTTTTTTTTCAGGATTCAATCCTCCAAAAATTTCATTGACAAACATTTTAGCAACTCTACGTGGTGTACCTTTTAAGCTATCGTCAGATAAATCCATACCCAAGGTATGAAGAATGTGTGCCACATCTTCTTCAATAGCTTGTATTTTTTTATCATCAGAAATTACAAAAGCATCATCTCGTACAGGATTATTTGCTGATGTAGCGATATGATCATCGCCTAATTCGTCTTCAATACATTTTCCGTTTTTTCCTTCAAACATTATTATTGTTTTTAATGAAATATCTTTTTAAATCTGTTCTAGAAACTCCAGAAGCTTCGGGATTATTCTTTATTACTTACAAAAACCTCTCAAACTGTCTCAGTTATACTAATACCTTTAGTCAACAATTAAAAATACTCCTCATTAACTTCTCCAAGTATCTTCAAGGTAGACAATATTCATATGTATACAAAATTACGAATTCTGTACAATTTTAATCAATTCCTCAACCTTACATTGTTGTTGTTTACCACTATTTACATTTTTTAATGTAAAAATACCAGCTTCAACATCGGTTATTGCATAGTCAATTTTACGATTGACTACATATTTCCATTGTTTTTGTTGCTGTTTGTTGCTTTGTGCAACATCAGGATACAGTTCACATTTTATATTATTTTCTCTCAATATTTTTACTGTTTTTAAAAGTGCTAATACTTTTGTTTCATCATAATTTAAAAACACCACTTTTGGCTTAGGTAATGCCACTTCATTAAATAATTCTAATTCTTCTAAGACAATGTAAATACGGTCTAAGCCAAAGGAAATACCAATACCACCTAAATCTTTTAATCCGAAAATTCCCGTTAAATCATCATATCTTCCACCACCACCAATAGAACCAATTTTCACTTTCTCAGTAGCAACTTCAAAAATAGCACCTGTATAATAATTCAAGCCTCTTGCTAAGGTTACATCTAACTCCAATTTAGCAGATTGCAATCCTAATGCATTCACATTGTCAATTACAAACTGTAACTCTTCAACACCATGACTCCCTTCGTCGGAATCTTGTAACATAACTTTCAACTGACTTAATTTTTCTGTATTTGATCCATTTAATTCAAATAAGGGCTTCAATTTTTCAATGGCTTTTTCAGAAATTCCTTTTGCAAGCATTTCTTTGGTAATACCTTCAATACCAATTTTATCTAGCTTGTCTAAAGCGACAGTAAAGTCAATCAATTTATCTTTAGCCCCAATAATTTCAGCAATACCTGACAATATTTTTCGATTGTTAATTTTAATAATCGTATCTGTTAATCCCAATTTAGTAAATACCTCATCATACAATTGTACAAACTCAACTTCTTGCCATAGCGATTTACTCCCTACTACATCTGCATCACATTGGTAAAATTCTCTAAAACGGCCTTTCTGTGGTCTATCTGCACGCCAAACAGGTTGTATTTGATAGCGTTTAAACGGAAAGGTAATCTCGTTTTGATGTTGCACAACATAACGTGCGAAAGGCACAGTTAAGTCGTAACGAAGAGCTTTTTCAGAGATTTTAGAAGTTAAATTTTTACTATTTTTATCCTTTAATAAAACTTCATCAACTTTTGATAAATAATCTCCAGAATTCAAGATCTTAAAAATCAAGCGATCGCCTTCTTCACCGTATTTACCGAGTAAAGTACTTGACTTTTCAAAGGCTGGTGTTTCAATAGGTTGGAAACCGAAATTTTCAAAAGCATGCTGTATCGTGGTAAAAATATAATTACGTTTTGCTACTTCTGTAGGAGAAAAATCTCTTGTGCCTTTAGGAATACTTGGTTTTTGTGCCATTGAGGATTTCAGATTTATGATTCTAGATTAACGATTGCAAATATCTGAAATTTAACGCTAAAAATATCATGTGAGGTTGATTTGTTTGAATGAAGTTATAACACAGATATTCACAGAGAAAAACACGGAGGCTCACGGAGTTGTTTATTGAAATACTGAAAATTGACTGCAAATACCAACTTAATATTCATTAAATTATGTATATATTTGAGCCATGCACTATTACCTAATTATTGCCCTTCAAGGCTATTGTATCTACCACGCTCTTAAAAACAAAAATGATTATTATTGGATTTTTATTATTCTATTTATCCCACTAATTGGTTCTCTTATCTATTTATTTACACAGGCTTTTAATAAAAGAGATCTTGATAGTGTACAAAATGAAATAGTAGCTATTATCAATCCCACAAAAAAGATTTTAGATTTAAAAAAACAACTTGAATTTTCTGAAACTTTTCAAAATAAGGTTCTTCTCGCTGATGCCTATCTAGAAATTAAAGATTATCAAAATGCTATTACATATTATGAAAATGCTATTGACTCACTATTTTCTGGAGACATTTATGTAATTTCTAACCTTATTAAAGCTCATTTTTTTAATGAAAACGATGAAAGTGTTTTAAAATATATTCAAATTTTAAAAGATAAGAATGCTACTATTAAACCAGAAAACTTGTTACATTATGGACTGGCATTAGATAATTTAGGCAAATCAGAATTGGCAGAAAATGAATTCAAAAAAATAAACATCACCTTTTCTAACTATCATGAGCGTTTAATACTAGCTAGACATCTTATCACTAAAAATAGAAAGGATGAAGCCAAAGAAATTCTACAAAACGTGTATGAAGAATCAAAACGATTCTCTAGAGATATTGCAAAAACAAACAGACTTATTATTAGTAATGTAAAATCACTATTAAAGACATTATAATCTTACTCACAAATGACTGCTGCTGCCTACAGAATACTTAATTAGTCTTCGGTTTAAACCATTTAAACACTTTAAAAATCAACCAAAGTATTAAGATTACAAATAAGATAGCAAATACAGGAGCAACAAAAGACAATACTGCCATTACGATAGATGTACCTGATTCTACAGTTGAAATTAATGGATTCGCAATACCACCAGTAGTCGCTGTAGAAGTTAATCGTGCTGTACTCGTTGATGCTTTTATTGCGGAAGCTGTACCTCCACCAGCAATAATTGCTAATGACCAAGTGATAATAGGCGATAAATCAGCTGCTGTTGACAACATTACTGCTGTACCAGCAACTGCAGCTAAAGGCACCGCTATAGTATCTAATAAATTATCAAACCAGGGAATTAAATAAGCAACAATTTCAACAATTGTGGCAATACCTAAGGTAATCATAGCGGTTAAACTACCTATCCATTCCCAACTTTCATTTAAAGGAATAATACCATAATGAGAAACAATACTCAATGCAAATAAAGGCACAAATACTCTAAACCCTACAGAAGCGGCTAAACCAATACCTAATAAAATACTGAAAATTGTTTCTGGCATAAATAATTCATTTTTTAACTTTACAAATATATCTAAATCTAAACATAAAATGAAAGCCCATTTTTATAAGGGGATTTTCCCCCTTTTTGAACTAGGATTTTTCCCCAAATTAAAAAATGTCCTTTTATTTCACTACGCTTTACTCTAAATTTGAGCATAAATAAAATAAAAATGCCTGATTACCGTCATAACTCAGATAACAAACGAGAAACAGAAAGATATAGTGGTAACCACTTTTGGGATAGATTAATTAAAACTTTATTTATTTCTGGTGTATCAATTATTGCAATTATGATTGCACTTAAATGGTTTGGATTGATTAATTAAAAAGTGTAGTTATTAAAACACTTATACTTTTAAAAAAGTATGGGTGTTTTTTAGCATTACTAGCTTGATTTATTATTTAACTGTAACCAAAGATTATCATACAATTACCAAATCAATTATTAAAAACTAACACTTTTTTAAGTCTTCTGCTTTTTCTTCTTGGCAGCAGGAAACAATACATTATTTAATATCAACCGATAACCAGGAGAAGTTGGGTGCAGGTCTAATTCAGTCTTAGGATCTCCTACTCTATGGGTATAATCCTCAGGATCGTGTCCGCCATAAAACGTCCACATTCCTTTTCCTTTTACGCCATGAATATATCGTGCTTCACTATTCACTTTATTTTCACCCATGACTAAAACTGTAGATTTCACATGTTTTCTATCAAAACTTGTGGTTTGCCCCATAAATCCTTTGACTAACATGGTATGATTCTGACATAGCATAGTAGGCACAGGATCCCACTTAGCAGAATATTCTTGTAAAGAAAAATAATCTTCTGTGCGTTGAATTTTCCGCTTTTGTGTCATATCAATTGATGAAAATTCATATTCAACAGGACTTCGCACTAATTTGAAATCTGTAAAAGCAAATGTTTTTGAAAAATCAATTTTATTTTGATAATTAGGTTCAGAAGCATCACCATCAAACATAGCTTCACAAATATCAACGCCTTCAGCCGCTAAAGCAATATCAAAACTATCGGTTGCAGAACACATGGCAAACATAAAACCACCACCAATAACATAATCCCTTATTTTTAAAGAAACGCCTAATTTTTCTTGAGAAACTTTAGAGTATCCTAATTTCTTTGCTAAATTTTCAGAATCTCTTTTACTTTCTATATACCATGGAGCTCCTCTATAGGCTCCATAAAATTTACCATACTGCCCTGTAAAATCTTCATGATGTAAATGCAACCATTCATAGAGTAACAATTTATCTTGTAATACGCCTTCATCGTAAATCACATCATAAGGAATTTCTGCATAATTCAACACCATAGTAACAGCATCATCCCACGGTTTTTTACCTAAAGGGGAATACACAGCTATTTTTGGAGCTTTTTCTAAGGTAACAGCTTCCATATTTTGAGAAGGACTGGCAATCATTTCTAAAATTTGCATCGCTTCTGTATCAGAAATAATCTCAAAAGAAACCCCTCTAATTTTACATTCTTTTCTAAAAACTTCAGCATCTTCTAATAAGAATGAGCCGCCTTTATAGTTCAATAACCATTTTACATTATTTCCTTTTTGTAAAGAATAATACGTAATTCCATAGGCCTTTAAATGATTTTTTTGGCTGACATCATCCATAGGGATTAATATAAATGAGGCAAAAGAAATCTGGCTTATAAATAGAATGAGAAAAAAAAGGAAATACTTTGCATTAAAATTCAAGATATCTTATTTAAATGAATTCAAATTTACGAATCTTAAATTAGATACCAAATTCTGTATATTTGTATTTTGAAAATAAAAAATTTCTTGAAACCAACCCAGCCTGCGGCAGGCAGGTATCCCGAAGTCAGCCATAGGGTATTTCGCTGGTTTCATTTTAGCATCAGAGCCAAAAACCATCCCGAGTGTTCGGGATTATTTTACTTCACCCAGAACTGCAAAAAAAGCAGTTCTGACCTCTCCCAAGGAGAGGTGAATAGGAAATCCCGACCCAAGGGTCGGATAATTTTTAGATTAAAAGCACAAAATGAAACTTTACTATTCCTTTTTAATCTCAATTATTCTTTTTTCTTGTACACAAAACAAAAAGAGCAGTACCCCCAAAAAAGAAATTAATATTGAAAGACAAATTGTCAAACAAGAATTTCAGTCTATTATTGACTCTTCCAGATTGATCGGATCAATACTAATTTATGACTCTCAAAAAAACATTTATTATTCCAACAGCTTCAAATGGTCTAACCAAGGGCAATTACCAGCTTCAACTTTTAAAATTCCCAACTCAATTATAGCACTAGAAACTGGTGTGGTAGAAAATGACAGCACTCTTTTTAAATGGAATGGAGAAAAAAGATGGCTAAAAAAATGGGAGCAAGATTTAATTTTTAAAGATGCTTTTCATTTTTCTTGTGTACCTTGTTACCAAGAAATAGCGAGAAAAATTGGTGAAAAAAGGATGAAGGAATATTTAAGCAAACTTGATTATGGAAATATAATTTTAGATTCAACCACTATCGATGTTTTCTGGCTTGAAGGTGATTCTCATATCAGCCAATTTCAACAAATAGATTTTATAAAACGCTTTTATGAATCTAAACTCCCTATTTCAGAAAGAACAGAAAAAATAATGAAAAGATTAATGGTAATAGAAAAAAATGACAACTACAGCATAAGTGGTAAAACTGGATGGTCAACCAACAATGATAAAAATAATGGCTGGTTTGTTGGTCTCGTAGAAAGAGACAACCAAGTATACTATTTTGCAACAAATGTTGAGCCACAAAAACAGTTCAATATGGATCAATTTTCTGTGATTAGAACAAAAATTACGTATAGTGCATTAAAAAAATTAGGCATTATAAATAAGACTACTCCCTAAAAAGGTACATCACCATCATCAGGAATATCATCAAAAGCATTGTGTGGATTCTGATAATTTTGAGGATCAATTGTATCATTCATTTTTGATTGGAACTCAGTTGCAAAACTCTCTTCTAAATCTGAAAATTGAGCCAAATGACCTGTAAATTTTAACCTGATATTTTCTAAACCACCATTTCTGTGTTTGGCGACAATAAATTCGCCTTGCCCTTCACAAGGTGTTCGCTCATCATCATCCCATTCAGTTTGTCCATAATATTCAGGTCTAAAAATAAATGAAACAATATCAGCATCTTGCTCTATTGCACCAGATTCACGTAAATCTGATAACAACGGACGTTTACTACCTCCACGTGTTTCAACTGCACGAGACAATTGCGATAATGCAATAACGGGTATTGCTAATTCTTTTGCCAATGCTTTTAAATTTCTAGAAATGGTAGATATTTCTTGCTCTCTATTACCACCAGCAGAAGCAGCAGTCATCAATTGCAAATAATCAATAATTACTATTTTAACACCGTGCTGTGAAGCCAAACGTCTTGCTTTTGCACGTAAATCAAAAATAGATAACGAAGGCGTATCATCAATAAAAATTGGAGCTTTAGATAAATTTTTAACCTTTACATTTAATTGTTCCCATTCATGAGGTTGTAAATCTCCTTTTCTTAATTTACCTGATGAAATTCCCGTTTCACTAGAAATCATTCTTGTAATTAATTGCACTGAAGACATCTCTAAAGAAAATATGGCAACGGGAATGTCAAAATCTATAGCAATATTTTTTGCCATTGACATTACAAAAGCTGTTTTACCCATACCAGGTCTTGCTGCCAATATTACCAAATCAGAAGGTTGCCAGCCAGAAGTCAGATTGTCTAATTTTGAAAACCCAGATGGGATGCCGCTCATTCCTTCTTTATTAGAAATTTCTTCAATTTTCTTTATGGCTTGATTTACCAAACCTTCAGCAGCTTCTGAACTTTTCTTTAAATTACCTTGTGTTACTTCAAAAAGTTTCGTTTCAGCAGAATCAAGTAAATCAAAAACATCAGAAGTTTCATCATAAGCTTCATCAATAATTTCACTTGAAATACTTATCAGTCTTCGTTGAATGTATTTTTGAATAATAATACGAGCATGAAATTCAATATGAGCAGAAGAAGCTACTTTTTGTGTTAAACCCACCAAATAAAAATCACCTCCAACACTTTCTAACTTTCCATCTTTTCTCAATTGACTTGTCACGGTCAATAAATCTATAGGTTCTGACTCATTAAACAATCTGAAAATTGCTTCATAAATGAATTGATGTGACTGTTTGTAAAATGCTTCAGGGTGTAAAATATCGATAACATCATCAACCCCTTTTTTATCAATCATCATTGCACCAAGCACAGCCTGCTCTAAATCAACTGCTTGTGGTGGCAACTTCCCTTTTTCAAGGTTAATTAATGTACCTTTTTTGGTGTTTTGTGATCGTACTGGTTGAAGTTTATTCATGTGACAAATGTAATTTTTTAATCGAAAATTTGTACTCTAAACTACAACTATATTTACACATTTTATGTTGATAAGTCAAAAAAATGTTAATAACCTTAACGCAATTAATTTCTCAAAATATTTTAAGTATTTTTGACCAATGAAGAAACTATCCGTATATCAAATACTTAGCCTATTATTAATTGTACAATTACTTTTAGTAAAAGTGATTTCTTATTTCCCAAATCTAATTGAACACTATTATGCAAATGGAATATATCCTTTTATATCAAAAATTTTTAGATTTTTTTTGGGATGGATTCCATTTTCAATGGGAGATATATTGTATTTCTTTATCGGATACATCCTATGCATTGGCATATTTAAATGGATAAAAAACAACTTTAAAAACACACAACAACAACTCTTCAAATTCGGAGCTTACTTGTCAGTTTTTTATTTTTTATTTCATATTTTGTGGGGTTTAAACTACCATAGAAACTCTCTATTCAAAACATTTGAACTTGAGCAAAAATCGTATACTCTTTCAGAATTAACTCAATTATCAAATCATTTATTAGACAAATTAAAGCAGTCTCAATTACAGTTGGTTGAAAATGATACCATAGCTGTAGNTGTGCCTTATTCCAAAAATGANATTTTGGTTAAAACAGAATTGGCTTATCAAGCATTAGCAGATGATTATCCACAATATCAATACAAAAAAACTTCCCTAAAAAAATCATTATTCAGTTTACCTTTAAGCTATATGGGATTTTCAGGATATTTGAATCCACTCACAGGAGAAGCACAGGTAAATAGCAAAGTACCAAAAATAAAACTACCAGCCATTAGTTGCCATGAAGTTGCCCATCAACTCGGAATAGCTTCTGAAAGTGAAGCTAATTTTATTGGTTTTCTAGCTGCAACAAAAAGTAATGATCATAACTTTAACTATTCTGGTTATTTAACTGCTTTACGATATTCAATTGGTGCAATTCACCATAGAGACTCTATCGTTGCAAAAAAAATTATAAAAGAACTACCATTAGGTGTATTGAAAAACATTAAAGAATCTAAAGAATTTTGGCAATCTTATCAAAATGATTTAGAACCTTTCTTTAAACTGTTTTATGATAATTATTTAAAAGCCAATCAACAAAAAGAGGGTATGAAAAGCTACAGTAAAATGGTTGATTTATTGGTTGCTTATGATTTAAAATATGGAATATAAGAAACTCGAAAAAAGAAAAAGAAAGCTTGACTCTGAAATAAAATGTTAATTACTAAGGTAATACCATTATAAATTATAAATTAGCTACTCTTAATTCAACTAACCTAATTATGAAGAATCCAATTTTAAGTGTCTTGCTTGTATGTATATTTTTATATTACAACCAAGCATCTGCTCAAGAATACTTCCCAAAAAATGATGGTGTTAAAACCACAAACACAAATTATACTGTATTTACAAATGCAAAAATAATTGTAAGTCCAACGCAAACCATCAATAAAGGTACATTAGTTATTAAAGATGGTAAAGTTTTTCAAATTGGTACAACTGTAAACATTCCAAAAAATTCAGTAGTNATAGATNTAGAAGNAAAAAGTATTTATCCTTCATTTATTGATGTGTATTCTAATTTCGGAATTGAAACTCCAACCTCAAAAGGAGGNAACTTTAGAAAGAATCCGCAATACGATTCTAAACGTAAAGGNTATTATTGGAATGAACACATCAGACCTGAAACCAAGGCTCTAACTGCTTTTAAATTTGATGATAAAAAAGCTGAAGCTTTACGAAAAGCAGGTTTTGGTGTAGTAAATACACATGTGCAAGATGGTATAGTTCGTGGTAACGGAATTTTAATTGCCTTAAATTCTAAAGGATCGAATGCAGATAGATTATTAGATGATAGCTCAGCACAGTATTTATCATTTAGTAAGAGTAAACTTTCAAATCAAGCATATCCTACATCCTTAATGGGTGCAATGGCTTTACTACGTCAATTATATTTTGATGCAGATTGGTATGCTAAAGGAAATATCAAAACAAAAGATCTCTCTATAGAAGCTTTGAACCAAAACAAAAAATTAAAGCAGATTTTCTATGCTGGCGACAAATACAATGCCTTACGTGCTGACAGAATTGGTGATCAATTCGGAATTCAATACACCATTGTGGGTAAAGGAAATGAGTATCAAATTATCAACGATATTAAACAGACAAATGCAACGTTTATTCTACCTATAAACTTTCCGAAAGCTTATGATATGACTGANCCTTTTCAGGCTTATTTTGTTAGTCTAGCGGACATGCGATATTGGAATCAAGCTCCTACAAACCCAAGTGTATTGGCTAAAAACAATGTACCGTTTTCATTTACTACTCACCAATTAAAATCACTTGATAAATTCAATAAAAATCTACAAAAAGCCATCACGTACGGTTTAAGTGAAACTAAAGCTTTAGAAGCTTTAACCACTATTCCTGCCCAAATACTAGGAAAAAGTAATCAAATTGGAACCTTAAATAAAGGAATGCAAGCCAACTTCTTAATATGTTCTGGCGATATTTTTGATGCTAAAACTATTCTTTATGAAAATTGGGTACAAGGCACAAAAAATACAATTCAAGATTATGCTATCAAAGATTTATCAGGTGAATATACTTTATCCTTAGATGGTGTAAATTACGATTTAACCCTTTCTGGAAAGACAGACAAACCAAAAATTACGGTTAAAAAAGATTCTACTACAATAAAATCATCAATCAATTATACTAATGGATGGATTGGCATTATCCTAAATCAAAAAAATGATACCAAAAGGTTAAAAGCGAATGTTACCACAACTAGTAACCTACTTAAAGGTGATGCAATTTTAAATGATGGAAGTACCATAAACTGGACAGCCTCTAAAAAAGACACTAAAACTAATCCCGATACTTCGGAAGATAAAAAACAAGATAGTTCTGCTAAAAAAACACATGATATTTTACCTATAACTTACCCTAATATAGGCTATGGCTTTAAACAAAAGCCAACACAAGAAACGCTTTTATTTAAGAATGCTACGGTTTGGACTAATGAAAAAGATGGTGTTTTAAAAAATACTGATGTATTGATTAAAAATGGAAAAATCATAAAGATTGGTTCAAATTTATCTTCAAGTTCAGCTAAAATTATTGATGCAATTGACAAACACTTAACTGCTGGTATTATTGATGAACATACACATGTTGCTGCTACTTCTGTTAATGAAGCTGGGCAAAATTCAAGTGCAGAAGTTACCATTGAAGATAATATTGATAGCGAGGATATAAATATTTACAGAAACTTAGCAGGTGGGGTAACCTCAATGCAAATTTTACATGGTTCTGCAAATCCGATAGGAGGTAGATCTGCCATTATCAAACTAAAATGGGGTGAAATTGGACCTGCCATGATTTATGAAAATTCTCCGAAATTTATCAAATTCGCTTTGGGTGAAAATGTAAAACAATCGAATTGGGGAAGCACACAAACTATTCGTTTTCCTCAAACTAGAATGGGTGTTGAGCAAGTGTACTTAGATTATTTTCAAAGAGCTAAGGAATATGATGCCCTTAAAAAAAGTGGCAAATCCTACAGAAAAGATATTGAGATGGAAACTTTAGCTGAAATACTCAATAAAGAACGTTTTATTACCTGCCACTCTTATGTGCAAAGTGAAATCAATATGCTAATGAAAGTTGCTGAAAAATTTAACTTTAACATCAATACCTTTACTCATATTTTAGAAGGTTATAAAGTTGCCGATAAAATGAAAGCTCATGGTGTTGGTGGCTCAACGTTTTCAGATTGGTGGGCATATAAATATGAAGTAAATGATGCTATTCCATTCAACGCTGCAATTATGCATAGTGAAGGGATAACTACTGCAATAAATAGTGATGATGCAGAAATGTCTAGACGTTTGAATCAAGAGGCTGCTAAAACTGTAAAATATGGTAACGTTTCTGAAGAAGATGCTTGGAAATTTGTGACGTTAAACCCTGCCAAACTTTTACATATTGATGATAGAGTTGGCAGTATAAAAATTGGTAAAGATGCTGATTTGGTTTTGTGGAATAATCATCCGCTTTCTGTTTACGCTAAAGCAGAAAAAACAATCATAGACGGTGTAGTTTATTTTGATTTAGAAAAGGATAAAGCCCAACGTATAGCCATCCAAAAAGAAAGAAATCAGCTTATAAATATGATGCTAAATGCCAAAAATAAAGGAGCTGAAACACAGGCTCCAAAGAAAAAAGAAAAGAAAGAATTTCATTGTGACACCATTGAATATTAGTTAAAAGCACGAAGTCAGAAGACTTAAATTATAGAGATTGAATTGTATAAAAATTACGATATGAACAAAATACAAACCTACATTTTACTGAGTTTAGTTATATTCCTTTACGGGATAAGTACAGCACAACAAACACCAGCCGATAAGCAAACAGAAGCCATTGCTTTTATAGGTGCAACTGCACATTTAGGCAATGGAAAAGTGATTGAAAACAGTATCTTAGTTTTTGAAAACGGAAAAATCATAACTATTGACATTGCTGAAAACAAGTCAGAAGTACCATCCGTTAAAAAAACTATTGATGTTACTGGTAAGCATATGTATCCAGGTTTTATTTTACCAAATTCTACCTTAGGCTTAGGGGAGATTGATGCTGTACGTGCCACTAGAGATCAAGATGAAATTGGTGAAATGATTCCTCATGTTAGAAGTTTAATTGCTTATAATGCTGAATCTAAAATTGTAGAAAGCATGCGTCCGAATGGTGTGTTACTCGCTCAAATTACCCCTAGAGGTGGTACCATTTCTGGTACTTCATCAATAGTACAATTAGATGCTTGGAACTGGGAAGATGCTGCCATAAAAGTAGACGATGGTATTCACCTTAACTGGCCAGATTATTTTAAACGCGGTAAATGGTGGTTAGGCGAACCTAAAGGGTTTACACCTGATAAAGAATACGCTAAAAAAGTCAATAAAATAAAAAACTTTCTACAAGAAGCTAAAGCCTACCAAAAGGGTAATAAGAACCCAAAAAACAATCCCTATGAAGCAACTTTAGGCTTATTTGACGGCTCAAAAAAATTATATATCAATGCGAATGCAACGCGTCAAATCACTGATGCCATTTTATTTGCTAAAGAACTAAAAATACAACAAATCGTATTGGTTGGTGGTTATCACGCTAATAACACAATAGAGCTCTTAAAAGAGCATAACATTCCAGTGCTAATAAGACGTACACATAGTTTACCTTTTAGTGATGATGATGATTATGATTTACCTTACAAATTACCAAAAATATTGTTAGATCATGGTATTCTTGTAGGTTTAGAGAATAGTGGTCAAATGGAACGAATGAATAGCAGAAATTTACCCTTTTATGCAGGTCAAGTTGCTGGTCAAGGNTTAGATAAAGAAAAAGCNTTACAATTAATTACTGAAAATACNGCAAAAATTTTAGGTATTGACANGAACTACGGTACATTAGAAGTTGGCAAAAGTGCCACCTTGTTCATTAGTGAAGGTGATGCTCTAGATATGCGTACCAATAAATTAACTCACGCTTATATTGATGGTAGAGCAATTAGTTTAGAAACACATCAAACAGAACTTCACAAACGTTATATGAAAAAATATGCTAATGATTAATGTATTTTTATGGGCTGAAAACCCCAACAGTAACTAAACACTATTAATAAAAAGACTAACTTCATTTGTAATCAAATTAAAATTCACCTGTTCTGAACTGATTTCAGCATTAAAACATAACTAAACATTTATGTTATGTAACAATATGAAAAAACAAATTCTCATATTAGTTTTCTTAATATTGACAAATTTTGCGTATTCTCAAGATGTGTCAATAAAATCATTAGTTGAAAAGACGAATGAATTAAATCTTGATATGTGGGATTTAACCACTTTTGCTGAAAAAAATATTAAAAATAAGGAACAACTTGCAAAGTTCTATTATTATTGGATAGGTTCTAATATTAAATATGATAGAGAATTATTAAATAAAAAGGAAACGATAAGTAATAAAGAGTTTTGGAAAACTCAAAAAGAAAACATTGTATATAATAGCAGAAAAGGAGTTTGTGCAGGATATGCAAAATTATATAGTTGGTTTTTAGAATGGGCTGATATAGAAACTATTGTTATATCTGGACACATCCGAAATCAAAAAAATCATTATGTCAAATTGGATGCTGATGATAATTTTAGACACGCTTGGAATGCAATTAAAATAAACGGAAAATGGATATTAGTTGATACAACTTGGGGAACATCTAACAATTCTGAAATTTCCGATTTTTATTTTGATATAAAGCCTAAATTTGCTATAATTACTCACTTTCCTGAAGATAAAAAATGGCAATTATTAGAAAAGCCTTTATCTCTCAATGAGTTTAATCAGTCGAAATTTATCAATTCGATATGGTTTTTTAAAGGGTTTTCAAATATTCCAAAACTAAAAACAGACAAGGAATACTTTTACTTTGAATATAAAATAAATACTGATAATTGGAAAGTAGATTTATTATATAGTTCTGATAATTTGAAGTTTAAAACTGTTGATGATGTCACAAAAATAGATCAAGACGGAAATACATATCTAAAATTTCCCAAAAATCAAATGCCTGAACACATATTTTTTAAAGTGAATATATACAATTCAATAAATGCATATGATGATGTCATTAATTTCAAAATATAAAAAAACTGGTTGCAATAATATATCCTATGAAAAGCACTAGCTGAGCACTTCATAGTTACTATTTTACCTGCCCGCCATTGGAGGGTTTTAATTATCTCATATTGTTGATTTTGGGGTATTAATTTACTGATATTCCTTTTCTTCTGATAGATTGATTATCAATAAATGGATTGCTAGTAATAAAAATGCCTTAGATCTTCTTATGTAATCCTAAATCAACTATTTTTACCCTAAAATTGGGTTGATGCGAAATCTCTCGTTTGCAACTATTATACAACTGAAATTTAGAAATGAAATTGAATAAATTTTTACTTCCTTTCATATTATTACTCTTAGGTGTTATTTTTTATTTTAGTTTTAACTTCACATTTACTTCAATAACAAACAAATTACTTCAACAACAAGTAGAAACATCTAAAAATCAAGCAGACTTAATTTCAAATCTTTTAGAAGTAAGACTTGAAAACGGAACTTCTAAAAATGATGTTATTTCTGAATTGCAAAAAAGTATTGAGAATTTTTCAACAGAAAATAGTTTTGTTTGTATGTTTGACAATACAGGAAAAGAAATTTGTCATCCAAATAAAGAACGAATTGGACAAACTCTTTCTGAAAACAACTCAACAATCAAATTGGGTTCAAANTTTGAGATTGAAAATAACTTTAAAAATGCAATAATCNCTGAAAAATCAACAGGTGGAATTCGAAAAATGATAAACCATACTGAAATTGTATATCTAAGTCCTGTAAAAAATAGTGAATGGATAATTGCTTCTCACACAAATATCAATAAACACAAAAACATCATTAAAGATTTAAAGGAAAAATTACTTTTTACATTTATAATTATATGGCTCGGAAGTTCATTATTAATATTTTTCTTCCTAAATCTAATAAATAAAAATAATTTAAAAGAATTATCAGAAAATAATAAAACTACAAGTGTAAAGTATTTTAATGAATTAAACCTTCTACAAACTAAATCAATAAATTCGGTGAATACAAAGAAAAATGAACGAATTGAGCGTCTTTTAGTTGATAAAGGAGCAAAATTATCACCAGTTTTTATTAATAACATCGCGTATGCTTTTACTCAAAATAAAATTACCTATATAGTTGAACATAAAGGAGAAAAATCAACCATTAATTTAACTTTAGATGAACTCTTTAAAACTTTTGATGAAAACAAATTTTATAGAGTATCGAGGCAAGTAATTCTATCTATTACATCAATCGATAAAATTGAAAAATTTGGAAATACTCAATTAAAAGTTACCGTAAATCCAATTTCACCTTTTGATATCATAGTTAGTAAGGCGAAGCTTACTGAGTTTAAAAAATGGGCAGGTAAAAACTGATTATTGCAATTTTTGAAATTTAGTAAAAACAAATCCATTATTTTTTGCTAAATTATGGCAAGCAATACAACTTGCAGTTCCTTTATCCCAACTCTTATACTTCCCTTCTTTTTTCACAAATCTTGCATATCCCCAATTACCTGGGTTTTTAGAAAACTGATCATCATTCTTAATCATATATTCTATTCTTTGAACCTCTTTCGCTTCTAGTGCAGGGCTAAAATTTGACATTTCTTCAGTGCTCCATCCAATTTTTACAATTTTACTTCCATTAGGAAATGGTAAATTTTCATTAGATGCTTTAAAAGCAATATCATTAGCAAGTATGTATCGTAATTCATTTTTGTCAGTTCTAAAATGAGTTCCTATGATTTTGTAATTTTTATAATCTTCTATTTCCTTAAATTTTAAATTATTTTCAGGCATACTCAAATTAGGAACTTTTGATTTGACTTGATAGTCTGATTTAGTATTGTTACAAGAAACGACTAATGTTAATAAGGTAATAATTGTTGTTACTTTAAATAAATTCATAATTAATATGTTCCGTTAATAATACTACAAGAGTAGTAGCAGTCTGTATAAAAACAAAGTAAATTGTGTTGAAACGACTATTTTTATACTTGAATGTGCCAGAATAGAGACTATAAAAAGCAGTTGCAATAACTAAGCATTCATGAGGTGAGAAGTACCCAACATGACCGCGTGTTGCACTATTATGTGTTTCTCGTAAAATTTATGTATTTGGGGTAGTGTTTTTTTAATTTGCTTACTAACTCATCAAATTTTCTTTTTTCTTCTTAAGCTTTTATAAATCCGTATTTTGGTGACCCTTTTGCATCAAACTGAAAAAAAAAGGTGTAAACTTAAAGTAAAGGCTAAAAAACCTGTATCTCATTATTTTTTCAAAACAAACTACAACAAAAATCAGTAAAAATCACATCTTCTTAGAAGGTGGCTTTGAAAAACCCCTAAAAGGGGTAATGAATGACGTAATTAAAAATCTAATTCATTATATGAAAGCAAGACCTAGTAGGTTTTAAAAACCTACTAGGTCTAAAAAACAGACAAAGCCATCAGAACATTACCTTGCCCAAAAGACAAGGTTTTTTAAAGTGAAATAAAATATTAGATACCTTCGA
>JGI24023J19991_10000676_pt1 | contig 26613 bp, 25 predicted proteins | sample Cruoilmetagenom1_FD_19991 | JGI IMG/M metagenome (IMG submission 19991) | reverse complement strand
GTATGGCCTCGGCACTGATAAAAACACTGCGCCTTGTATATCAGACTTTTTAACTTAGCCATCTATAGCGGTAATCGACCTTTTTACGAGTTTATCATAAATGATGATCTCATAAAAACTGAAAATTTCAGCAGGGAGAAAACATGAGCTTACAGGAACAGTTTAGAGATTCACTAAAACCGGCAATGAAGTCGAGGGATGCTGACCGCATAGGCGCGATCAGGATTCTGATAGGTGAGTTTCAACGGCAGCGGGAAAAAAATCTCAGTGACGAACAGGTTATTGCTATCATCAAAAAATTGATTAAATCCGAGAAGGAACTTCTGGCGGCAGCTGGAAAAGAAACCTCGGGGTTTTTACGGGTGATGGAAGGATATCTCCCTCAGCAGGCAACTGAAGAAGAGGTTCGAGCCTGGATTGAGGAAAATATTGATTTCACCTCTTTCCCAAATAAAATGCAGGCGATGAAACCGATCATGAATAATTTCGGCAGCACTGTGGATGGGAATGTGGTCAAAAAAGTTCTGCAAAATATCGACTGATGTTTATTTTTTCTGTTCCTGTGTGGGAAAGTCATGGTACGTACGTTGAAAACGAATGGGCAGGGAGAATGAGCAACAAACTAATGGAGGGTTAACGTGTTACGAATTGGTCTATTTTTAGCAACAAACCTGGCGATACTCATTTTGCTGGGTATTGTGATGAGTGTTTTGGGGGTTGATACGAGAAGTACTTCGGGGCTGCTGGTGATGGCTGCCATGTTTGGTATGGGCGGTTCATTTATTTCTCTGGCCATGTCCAAGTGGATCGCAAAAAAGTCGACCGGTGCGAAGGTAATTCAACAACCGGGTAATGCCACGGAAAGGTGGCTGATTGAGACAGTGCAGCGTATGGCAAAGGATGCTGAAATCGGAATGCCTGAAGTGGCCATTTATGATTCTCCCGATATGAATGCCTTTGCTACCGGGATGAAAAAACATGATGCCCTGGTTGCTGTCAGTACAGGGTTGCTGCAGAATATGTCCAGGGATGAAGCCGAGGCGGTTCTTGCTCACGANATCACCCATGTTGCCTGTGGAGATATGGTAACTTTATCTCTTATTCAAGGGGTTCTGAATACTTTTGTGATTTTCCTGTCCCGCATTGTTGCATCCATTCTGGACAATGTGTTGAGTGGAGATGATGATGGAGGAGGGCTTGGATTCATGGGTTATATGGCGGTTACCATCGTTTTGGAACTTGTTCTTGGACTCTTTGCCTCCATTATCGTTATGTGGTTTTCAAGAAAACGCGAATTCACAGCGGATAAGGGCGCTGCCTACCTGACCAGTAGTGAAAAAATGGTAGGAGCCTTACGCCGTCTGCAGGCCCACCATGAACCCTCACATCTGCCTGATCAGGTTGCCGCATTTGGTATCAGGCCGAAAGAAGGTGGAATGGCAAAGTTTTTCAGAAGCCATCCTCCTCTGGAGGAGCGTATAGCAGCGCTTCAAAACCTGAAAAAGTAACTACTCAGGCTGTAGGCTTTTAGTGCATAACCTCTGAAACTTTGTCATAAAAAGATAACGCTTTTCTCTGTGTTCTCTGTGGTGGGGTAGTTTATTTTTTGGGTTTCTCGAAGTCTACGCCATCATTCCTGGGTTATGCCAAGGATAGTATGCCAGATATTGTCCCGGTTCCATCGTTTAAGGATGAGAACCGGCTGAGTCGAAAGGAATTCAGAAATTTTTTCAGCCTCACTGCGCAACAGACCTGAGAGAATAAACCACTTCTGCCTGAGAAATCCTTCCGTTCGCACCAGCTCTTTCATCACATCATAGTGGATATTGGCGACCAGAAGGTCGGTGGCGACTCCGGTATGTTCTTCAGCTTTTCCATTAATAACCAGAACAGAATCGTCTAAACCATTTAGGTGGATGTTGGTTTTTGCGGTCTGGCAGGCAAGAAAATTATAATCGACGGCCAGTATCTTTTCGCATCCCAGTTTTGCAGCTGCCAGGGCAAGGACACCTGTACCGGATCCGAGATCCAGCACTGTAGTAACTTTTTTTCCTGCACAGGCAATATCTATAGCCTCCAGGCAATCCTGGGTTGTCTGGTGAGCACCGTTTCCAAAGACGACTCCTGAATCAAGCGTTATCGCAAGTTCATTTTCCTCAGGTGAGGCTTTTATCCATGGTGGATTGAGAAGAAAGCGGCCAACGCGAACAGGCTCAACAATTCCTCCCTGCCACTGCTCATAGCTCATCTCATACTCGTCCAGCAGTTTCAGGGTAGGATAATTGGAGAGNATTGTTTCAACAGTCTTCCTGGCTGGTTTTCGGAAAAAAAGAAAGGAAAAATCATCTTCAACCCAGTTGCCGATAAAATCTTCTGTGGCAACAGGGGNATGAGCAGGGANAATACCCTCGATATAGTAGATATAAAGGATGGTATCGGGACGTAGGATAGCTGATTGTGATTGCATGATGTTGGTCTCTGGTAGGCATTAAGACATATAACAAGAGAATAGTAAATATTTCTCTAACAGTTGAGAGGTGATACTGCAAGGTGAGAGGAGAAAAAATTTGCCATTATTTCTCACAGATGCTACAGTTTTTACAGGAATATTTCCAATTATATTAACTGATAAACGATCCCATTAAATTGCGTCTACTGTTTTTAAGAGAAAAACACGTCAATGGATTTTTACATCGCTAGACAACCAATTTTCAACACAAAAAAACGCTTGTTTGCCTATGAACTTCTCTACAGGGGGCCTGAGGGTTTCCCCCTGACGAATGTTTCAGGTGAGCGGGCTACCACTGGTTTGCTAACCAGTACGTTCCTGACTAAAGGGGTTGAGATAGTTTCAAACTCAAAACCATGCTTTGTTAACTTCACAGAAGATCTACTCCTGAAACAAATTCCTGCCTCTTTCCCCAAAGGACGACTTGTCATAGAAGTTTTAGAGGATGTAAGGCCCACAAAAGAGATTATTGCAGTCTGTCGAAAATTTTCAAAAGCCGGTTATAAGATTGCTCTTGATGATTTTGTTTATGATGAAAAGTTGGAACCATTAATAGAAATTGCTGATATCATTAAGATTGATTTCAGGTTAACGCCTATTGATATGATTCGTAAAACTTTACGCAGGTTATCAAAGCACAATGTTAAACTGCTGGCGGAAAAAGTTGAATCACATTATGAATTCGATCAGGCTGCCAAGCTTGGTTTCACCTATTTTCAAGGTTATTTTTTCAGTCAGCCTGAAAAAATCCTGATAAAGGAACTTGCGTTAGCCAAAATCACTCTCTATAACCTTTTGGCAGAGGTGACCCGAAAAAAGACCTCCATTGAAAGACTCCATAAGATAATCTCACTGGATGTAGCAATCAGCTACAAACTCCTGCGCTTTATTAATTCAGCGTATTTCTACCGGTTGCAGGAGGTGAAGACGGTAAAACATGGCATAGCCTATCTGGGTGAGCATCAGTTAAGACGGTTCCTGATTCTTGTAATTGTATCGGAGCTTGCCATAGATAAGCCCAGCGAACTTGTACGGTTATCACTGGTGCGTGCCAAGTTTTGTGAGCTGCTGGCACTTCAGAGCCGTTTTAAGAATGTCTCCATGGAGATGTTTCTCCTGGGCTTATTTTCCCTTATTGATTCAATGCTTGAGACAAAAATGGAGGTCATCATGGAGAAGCTCCCTATTGCCAAGGAGATAAAGCAGGCTCTGTCCTCGCAAACGGGGGACTATATATATTTTTTAAAGGCCGTTGTTGCCTATGAAAGAGGCCAGATACCCACTTTTACTAGAGCATTAGAGCAGATTAATGTCGATCAGGCGCAGGTGCCGGATATGTATCTTGACTCCCTGCAGTATGCCAATACCTTGATGTGAGCACTTATTTTTGGCATTTAGGGCAGTAATAGCTGGCTCGGCCTCCGATCACCTGTTTCTTAATGGCGGTGGAACATGTAAGGCAATTCTCCCCAGCACGACCGTAGACTTTAAAATTCATCTGGAAATAGCCTCTTTCCTGACTGGCGTTGACAAAATCGCTGACGGTTGAACCGCCACAGGAAATGGCATGCTTCAGCACCTTGCGGATTTCTGAGACAAGCCGATTCCAGCTCTTTAAGGAGATGTTTTTTATCCTGCGGGGGGGGCGGATATGTGCTGCAAAGAGACTTTCATTGGCATAGATATTACCAATTCCTGCCACTGTCCGGTTTGTCATGATAAATGTTTTGACCGGCTGGTTCTTCCCCCTGGCAAGGAGCTGCAGGTATTTTCCATTAAAATCATCTGCGAATGGTTCCGGCCCTGTATTCTTAAAGAAATCCTGTTCGAGTGTGATCTGCTCCCCCGGGTAAATAATATTTATCGACCCGAACCTTCTTGTATCGTTGAACCGCAGCTCTGTCTCATTGTCAAGCAACAGGCGGACATGGTCATGTTTTGCAATGGGTGTGCCGGGGGCGAATATTCCCAGGTTTCCCGTCATGCCGAAATGAATGATCAGCAGAGCGGAAGTATCAAAGTGGATAAGCAGGTACTTGGCTCTTCGTTCAACAGCCACAATTCGGCTGTCGATGAGTTCTCTGTTCATCGCCGTTACGGGTACTTTTTGACGCAGTTCCTTTCCGTTATGATAGATCTTTATGATTGTACGGTTTGTCAGGTATGGTCGAATACCCCGGCATATAACCTCAACTTCAGGAAGTTCAGGCATCGGAGGTTTCCTCCAGCATAGATACTGCTATGGCATAGTCTTCAAAAGTTCCCGCTGCAACTGCAATGACTTTGGACTTCTGTCGGCTTTGTCCGGGTGGGAGTGAGAAGAATAATATCACGGTGCCGCAATCCTTTTCATCACCTGACTGCAAACGGATATTGGAAAAGGTCGGCAGGCTGTTTTCTGTGCTGAAGGTTTTTTGGATCGCCTCTTTTGCCGACCACAGGAGGGCAAGCCGCGAGAGCTCGTCCCCATTTTGAATACTATCTGAGAGAAGAGTGTACTCTCGAACAGCACAGTATTTTTCCTTAACTTTTATCAGACTTTTTTCATGTTTCTGGATATCGATTCCACAACGATGTTCAGCAGCCATTGCCACAGCGTATCCTTTGTTGTGAGAGATTGAGATATCCGGTACAGTAGGGGACGGGCCTGGGTGAAAGGCAATGTATGGACGCCCGTGTGCGGCATTAAAGATTTCTATCTGCTCCATTGCAACCGGGGTATTCAGAGAAGATTGCAGGTAACTGGATGCTGCCAGTTTGGCACAGAGTCTGCCGGTCAGATATTCAGAGCGCCTTTTGGGAAGTTTATATTTGCCCAGTTGGACAAGTTCACTTTTGCAAAGAAAACCGGGATCAATATCACCTGGTGCAGGTAAAATTCTGAGCATCACAGGGGGGCAGGGCACAGAATTGAAGGTGTCCCGGATGGTTCTGCTCAGTTCAACAGGGAAAAAGTTTGTTAACATTAGCGATGGTGGAGTATTTAAAGGTACTCTGCAGTTGTTTCTGAAAAAGCTTGCAGTTTCAACAGTTCCTGCTACTTATCTGGCGATAATAATCTTTAAACTGCACAGAGGAACCTTATGGATCTCATAACCGGCATGACAGCTTATGATATGGTCGTAGTCGGCCTGTTTGCTTTACTGATCGGGCGTGGAATATGGCTCGGATTTTTAAAGCAGATAACCGGCCTTCTTGCTCTCTATCTTGGCTATTTTGCCGCCAGTCAGTATCATGACAGAATCTTCCCTGTTTTGCGAGGTATATCAGAAAATCCCAAGGTGGTGTTTCTGGCAAGTTATCTGATTCTGTTTGTGGCGACATATGTGGTTGTGATGCTCATGGGCAAGGTTTTACGCCATATTATTCAGCTTACCATTGCCGGTTGGTTTGATCGCATGCTTGGTGCTGTGGTCGGTTTTGCTAAAGCAGCTATTCTGGTTGTGCTGGTGCACATTCTGCTTGGAACGGTCCTTGCACCTGAAAATCAATTGCTGCGGAGTTGCCTGACCTGTGATGTTTTAAATAGTGCTGCAGATGTTTCGCGGGAGCTGATACGAGATGAAGATGTTCGAAAAGCACTTATCCAGCAGCAGCCGGCAATTTCTCTCGATGCTGTAAAAGAATACCTTACACCTTCCGGCGAAAAAACTGCTCCACCCTCTGAAAAAGCATCTGTGCCATCTTCTGGAACCCCTCCGGCTCCACCTCCGACCGCAAAGTGATATATGGGTAAAAAGCGTAACAAACCAAACTCATATAAAGATCGTAAATATCGCAGTCTGCATGATATTGGAGACCTTGTCTCCAGCTTTGTCAGAGTAAAAGATACCGATCTTCATATCCTTGCAGACCGGGATGTGACTCTTTGGGGCAAGAACCTGGCACTGCAATACAGGTTGCAGGTTGAAAGCTATATTAGGAAAAACCCCGATTTTGCACACTCTCTCACCCCCCTTGCCCGTGATGGTCATTTTCTGCCTCTGATAAAGGAGATGTTTGACGCCGGGTTAAAGGCAGGAGTGGGGCCGATGGCTGCAGTGGCAGGGACAATAGCCGAGTATGTTGGCAGGGCGCTTGTAAACAAAGGATGTATGGAGGTGATAGTGGAAAATGGCGGTGATATATTTTTCCACCGAACCACTGACTGCAGAGTGGCCATCTTTGCCGGCGAATCCCCTCTAAGCAACAGGGTTGGAGTGCGGCTTAAAGCCGCCAATATGCCTGTTGCCGTCTGCACATCTTCCGGAACTGTCGGCCATTCGCTAAGTTTCGGCAAGGCTGATTCTGTTACGGTGATCGCTCAATCAGCTGCCCTTGCAGATGCCGTTGCTACACGGCTTGGCAATGAGGTGGGAAACTCAAGAGGGGGCGATTCGGGGATAAAAAAGGCGCTTGAAACCGGACAGCAGATCAGTGGTGTCCAGGGTGTGGTGGTGATCTGCGATGAACTGATCGGTGCGGCGGGGGAGGTTGAGCTGATTAAGCTTGTCGCCTGAACTGATCAGCATCAATAGTATGCCGGCGCATTATTTTTTGCAGGGCTGCTCTGGTGAGGTGTGACAATCGGGCTGCCTGAGAGATATTGCCATTGCATTGTTTGAGCAGCTTATAGACATATTGCCGTGTAAAGAAATCAATGCAACTTTCCTTGGCTTCTTTATAGGGTTCTATCACCAGGTTCCTTTCCTGGGCCATAGCTGGAGTAGGACTTGACAGTGAGGATCCCAGCATAAGGTGTTTTTTGTCGATAACAGGGCTTGGGCAGAAAAGAACCGCACGCCGTATAACATTCTGCAGTTCTCTAATGTTACCGGGCCAGCTGTGTTGCAACAGGGGTTCCAGAGCAGTTTCAGAGAACGATTTTTCACTGCGATTCAATTCAATTCCGGCTTCTTTGAGAAAGTGGTTGGCAAGCAGGGGGATATCTTCTGTCATTTCAACAAGAGAGGGCATGTGCAGGGTGAGGACCTCAAGGCGGTAAAAAAGATCCTCCCGAAATTTGCCCTCTTTGATTTTGCTTTCAAGATCAGCATTTGTTGAGGCGATGATGCGAACATCTATCTTCGTTGACGTCTCTGCTCCCAGTTGCTTGATTTCCTGTTCCTGGAGAACCCGTAGCAGTTTTGTCTGCAGGCTGACAGGAATATCGCCGATTTCATCGAGACAAATAGTGCCTCCGTTTGCCTTAATGAAAAGTCCGGCATGATCTCTATCTGCCCCGGTAAAGGCACCTTTGCAATACCCAAAGAGTTCTGATTCCAGCAGGTGCTCAGGGATTGCCGGGCAGTTCACCATGATAAAGGGCTTTGCTGAGCGTTTGCTTAGATGGTGTACAGCCCGGGCACAGAGTTCTTTTCCTGTGCCTGAAGCACCCTGAATGAGCACCGTATATTCACTGTTTGCCGAGATCTTGATGGTTTCGTAAAGTCGTTGCATGGCAGGACTTTGTCCGATAAAATCAGGCACTGGCCCTCCTGAACATATCCTGCTGCGCAATTTTTTATTTTCATTCAGGAGTCTGCTACGTTCCAAGCCTTTCTGAAGTATCCTGGTCAGGTTGTCCAGTTCCAGGGGTTTGGTCACAAAATCCCATGCTCCACGGCGGATGGCATCCACTGCCAGTTCTATTGTGCCGTATCCGGTCATCAGGATGACCGTCTGTTCAGGGTCATTGCTGTGGATACGGTCAAGCACTTCAAGCCCACCCATGTCGCCCATCATGATATCCATCAGAACCAGGGCCACCTCCTGCTGTTCCAGAATATTCAGTGCCTCATTGCCGCCTGCTGCCGTCAATACCTCTATGTCAGGCAGTCGCTTGGCAAAACTTCTTTTTAAACCGCTGAGCAGGTCGGGCTCATCGTCGACAAGCAAGATCTTGGTGAGGTGAGGGGATTGTTTCTTCATTGATCACGCCTTTTACAAATGGGGGAGGGGAACATGCTGTTCTAAAGAAAATAGTTTCCGTTAGAGTCTCGTTTCGGTCCTAGCACTTTTAAATTTGGAAAAACCTTTCTGGCGATATAGAAGGTCAATACGATAACAAAGAAGAGAATGATGAGTCTGATGGCATCGGTAATATTCGCCACTCCAATTAACAGGATGCTTTCCAACAGGTCGTACAGGCACCATAGGCCTGTCAATCGATAAATTCCACCATGAAAGCGAAAGACGAAGTAAGAAAAAATGAGGGGAAACAATGTCTTAATCAGAATGAAAATAGTCGGCTCATTCATATTAATCGGTAATTCGGCAAGAAGGTTTATGACAGCGTAGAGAACAAGAAGGATCGTCAGCAGTCCATTGATGATCATGTATTGTTTCCGAAGTACTGATGTGGGGATGCTTGCAATACAATAAGCGTATTTTGCGGCTCCTGAAGGATTTTCCTCAACATGCTTCTGAAAAATTTTCTCTCGGCTCAAGCCACTTTCCATCTCTGCGATTATTTTGTTACTGGTGTTAAGCAATCCCATAGCTTTTCCTTTAGGTGATGAGATAAGATGGCGTCGTAAAAAGTCCGATCTCCTGCGTTGTAGGTTTTTAGCAGACACTCGACATACCACATGTATAGCCGAGTACCTGCGAAAAACACTACGCCTTGTATATCAAACTTTTTGACTTAGCCAACTAAGGGTTTGAATGGCCTTTTTACGAGTTTATCAGATAAGATGGCGTCGTAAAAAGTCCGATCTACGGCGTTGCAGGTTTTTAATGAAAACCCGACATACCATATGTATAGTCTGGTCTCCATTAAAAACACTACGCCTTGTATATCGAACTTTTTCCATAGCCATCCGGGAGCTTCGAATAAACTTTTTACGAGTTTATCAGATAAGAAAAAAATCAAAAATACAACGAACATGGTTTACTCATTATTCAAACTCTTCCGGGATAGTGGTATTATAACGGTGAACCGTGCTCCATGGCCCGGAGTTGACTGCACTTTGATTTCGCCGTTATGCTCGTGGATGATGCCGTAGCTGACGGAAAGGCCCAGCCCTGTTCCCTTGCTCTGTCCCTTGGTACTGAAAAAAGGATCAAAGATTTTATCCAGAACCTCTTTACTGATACCCGGACCATCATCTTCAATCTCTATGAGTACATGGTTGTCTTTCGTTCTGGTACTGATGGAGATCTTCCCTCTGTTCTCAACTGCCTGTACACCATTCATGATCAGATTAACCAGCACCTGCTGGATGCGTCTGCTGTCCATTTGGCAGTGCGGCAAGGTCTTGTCCAGGTTACGGTTCAGGCGAATCTGTTTTTTCTTGAACTGCTGGCCAACCATGGAGAGCACCCCTTCGACGATTTCGTTGACGGATGCCAGCTGCCTCTCTATACGGGATTCTCTGCTGCGGGAAAAGTCAAGGAGGTTTGCGACTATTCGTTTACAGTTTTCTGTGTGCCGCTCAATGATCATGATATCATGAAGCGTTTCTTCATTGCCCTCATTGTTCTCTTTAATGATATCCGTATGGCAGAGTATCACCCCAAGGGGGTTGTTGATCTCGTGGGCAACGCCGGCTGCAAGTTGACCCACAGCCACAAGTTTTTCCGTCTGCTGAATACGCTGTTCTGTTTCCTTGATGGTGGTCACATCTTTTGCCAGGCAGACAATGGCCTGGACTGAATGGTCATTGCTCAGGATTGGATAGAAAGAGATGTCAAAGAGTGAACCGTCAGCCAATTGAACCTCTTTTGTCTGCTGTTTTTTCTCCTGCAGATTAAGCTCCTGCAGTTGACTGCTGAAGAGACACTGCTGCCTTGAAGAAAAAGAATCAATGCTCTGCCCTATTACTTCATCCATGGAGAGCTTATTTCTCTCAAGAAAGGCCTGGTTGGCCATCTGTAATGTGCCATCAGGGGTAAGCAGGATAAGGGGGTCGCTTATGCCGTCAAAGACAGACTGTAGCAGCTTGCTGCTTTGCCGCAGGTTCTGCATGTTTTGCAGGCTTTCGATGGTCAGGCCGATCTGCTGACCTATGGAGAGCAGGAGCTCCTGCAGGGCATCGTTGAATATTTCGCAGCGGAGTCCGGTGATCAGCATAATACCGGGCAGCCGATTGCGACAATAGAGGGGGATACTGATGTTGAGCATGTCATACTCTTCTGCGGGAATGGTTTTGATCTGCTTGTGATCAATTTCATTCTGCTCTTTCGGCAGCAGGGGGGCATTTTCCGTACATTGCAAAGTATAGGTCATCTTTGTGCTGTCATGGAGATAGATGCCTGCGCCCTTTGCCGAAATGACCTGCAGGACTTCATGCAAGACTTGGTGCAGAATGGTGGGCAGGGTTTCCGTGCTGGTGATGAGGCCGGTGAGCGTATTGTACAGCATCAACTCCATATTTCTTTTCTTTACCTGGCTTCTGGCCTGGGCTTCTGATAGCTTCAAGGCCTCTGTCCGCTCGGCCACAGTGAGTTCCAGGTTATCTCTATGCTCAACAAGTCGGAAACGACTGTCTTGCAGATCTCGCACCAGTGTTCTGGCACTGCGAAACATCTCTGCCAGTTCTTCTTTGTGTCCCTTCATGCTTTGCGGTAGCGGTGCTTTGGCACTGTCACTTAGATTTGTCCGAAAAAGTGCCAGAAGTTCCCGCAGATTTATGATGATAAGCTGATGAAAGAGAAGCCAGATAGTGGAGTAAAGCAGCAATGCCAGAATCAGAACGGTACCGAACATCCGAAATGATCGCTTCCATATTTGAGCAAGACTTTCTTCAAGAGGGATGGAAATTGAAAGAATGCCGCCGATTTCGTCAGCTTTGCGATGAAATCCCCGCACTTCCCCATAGGATGTAGTGATAGCCGATGGGGCCTCGTCGGGATTTCCGTGGCAGTGCAGGCAAGAGTTTTTGAAAATAACGGGCCTATATAAGGTGAAATATCGTTCTGAGCCCAGTCGTTTCAATCCATGCCATTCCTGCTCTTCAGGGTGTTTACGGAAATAATCTATCATTTCCCGTTCCTGTGGGTTTGCTTCAAAACTGGGATTCCTGGCCCCCAAGGCTGTTCGCCGGTACTTGAAATCCGGCAGACTATCTTTGAAACGATCCATAATAACCCGGGTAATGTAAGAGGTGGACATTGCTTCAATGATAAAATGATCCTCTCCCAGTTCTTCATACATGCGTGGCCGCAATACTTCACGGATATAACTGCGGGTCGATTCCAGGGAAGCCATGACCAGTTCAGTCTGCCTGAAAGTCTCTTCCTTCAGCAGGTTTTTCTGAAAATGATAAATAATGGTCGTAGTAAAGAGGCAGAAGCAGAAGAGTATGATGCCTAAACCCACTTGAAATTGCAGTTTCAGATTGTGCTGATCTTTGCCGGCCAGATCCCGGATAATATCTTTCATAGTAAGGCGCTCCGAATGCAGATCGTAAAAAGGTCGCTGCTTCCATTAGTATACACGCGCCGTATCCATGTGTAAACTAACGGATGCACCAGTCTTCCCGATTTTCTCTATTTTGTAACTTTGGTTTTGGTTTTGGTACAGTCATACCGGTATGTTAACAAGCTAGTCTGTTTTAATTGCAATCCGGAACAGGGTTTGCAAATAAGGCAATGTCGTACATAAAAAAATAGTAACTGAGGAGAAATTAGGATGCAACGCACTTTTATGACACCAGTACTTGTTTTACTCGGCATAGTTGGACTCTGTGCTCTGATGGCAACAACCAACCTTTTTGATCCACTTATTCACTTTATTCACTCCGGAGACATTACACCCGCACAGGCCGTAATGTGTCTCCTCTTCACCGTAGGTGGATTTGCTGCCTATTATTATCTTTTAAATCTTATCTGTAGCTATTTTGTGCCTCGTATTGACGCAAAAGCCGAAAGCAGTAGTACAAATCAAGGAGGTTTGACACAGCAATAATGGGAAAAAAGAAAGAAATCTTATCACAAAAAATGAAGGAGGACTTAGATGTCACAATTAAAAGAACAGATGCCGACCATTATCATGGGCGGGTTTTTGCTTGTGTATGGACTAATTGTACAATCAGGCGCCCTGGAGCCTATGGCGAAATATTTGCATACCCACAAAACGCTGGATTTGCAGGTCACCATGACCTTGGTAATAGGTTGTATCGCCATTCTCGGCGCGTTTGTTAACGCTGTAAGAAAACCCGGAAACTCCAATCTTGACACATTTATTCTGCAGCCACTTGGTGGAATTGTTTTAATTCTGTTGATGGCCATGGCTATTCGCTGGTACGCAGAGCCATTAATGAAGATTGTCAGTAAAGGTTTGGAGCCAACACTTGGTTTTAAAATCTATAAGGTTTTGAATCTAAACTATGTTGTTTTGGGAATTCTAGCCGGTGTTTTATTGACGAACACCTGGGGCATACCCAAATTTGCAGGTCCGGGAGTTAAATGTGCCCGTTTTGTTCTGAAAATGGGAGTCATCATGCTTGGTGCCCGGTATTCATTTGCCGAGCTTGCAAAACTTGGTGGATATTCTGTTTTTCTCGTTGGTTTTTTTGTACTCGGCACTGTTTTTCTGGTGCTGTGGCTTGGGAACATATTTAAACAGCCAAAATCCATGACCGGTGTCCTTTCTGCGGGAATGGGTGTCTGTGGTGTTTCGGCAACTGTTGCCGTAGCACCTGTAGTAAAAGCCAAATCTGCGGAAATGGCCTATACCATTGGAACCATTCTTACCTTTGGTATTGTCTGTATGTTTGTCTTCCCAACCGTCGGAAAACTTGCCGGCATGAGTCCGGTTCAGTTTGGTGCATGGGCAGGAACCGGAATTTTAAACTCTGCTCAGGTTGCTGCTGCTGCTCTTGCCTTTAATGCAGTGGATATTGAAACCCTGAAAGTAGCCGAGATTTTCAATATTACCCGAGTTCTTTTTCTGCCTATTATTGTTCTTGTGCTTGCCACATGGTTTGGTAAGGAAACCGGACAGAAGTTAAGCTTCAAAAGCGTTGTAATTGATAAATTCCCAGTTTTTATTATCGGCTTTTTAATTCTCTTTTTCATGTCTTCAATAGGTATGTTTTCACCACCCAGCCATTATAAGGGTAAATACATAGATGTATCCTATAATGACCGTAGTCAGGTCACTCCGGAAGAGCTGGTGACCTTACAGGATGCCATGGCAAAAAGTGAGTTCAGCGGCCTGAAGCCAGAACAGCTTGAGGCAGTGACAAATCTTATTGAACAGCACCAGATTGCAGGCAACTATGATGAGCGCAATGACAAAAAAGCTTTTGACCATGTTGGTCGTGCACGCATGACACAGTTGCAGGGTACTCTTGCAGCCGCAAAAGGCAAAGAGATAACATTATCTCCCGAAGTCAAAAGTGCTCTGAAACATGCGGTTAAACAGGTGAAAAAGAAATCCAAAACTGTTGTAACACTCACTGACTTTATGATCTGGTTCTTTGCTTTTGGTTTAATTGGCCTTGGCATGCAGATTACCAAAAAAGCCATTTTCCAGGCCGGTGGATGGCCCATAGTTATGGGTGTTATTGCAGGAATCACCAAGGCAGCACTTTCTTTCTTTGTTGTCCTCTGGCTGATCAAGGATGTTGTTCTAAATTAACCTCCAATCAAGGAGTCTCTTATGAGTGATAAAGAAAAAAAAATAACCATTGAAACTGGTGATGCCGGTAAAGGAACCACTGAGATTTCAGAGGATGCAAACACTGAAGAACTGGAGGAACGTGCTCTCTCTGTTTTCTCCAGTGATCGTAATGAAGATATAGTTGCTCTTGTATTTTGTCTTATTACCACCTTTATGGTGTTGCTATTCACCAAATGGATGGTCTGATGGTGTAAAAGTTCACCAGCACCCCATCTTTGAACGATCACGACGTCCCATATAGAAGTTACTATAATGTGCCGTCGTGATAGTCCAAACCTGGGGCACCGAAGTCTACGCTTATCTGGTAAATTTTTACGTATTGCTGTACATTTAGTGAATACAAATTATTCACCTTGGTCGATGTAAGCTGGTCAGGGCTTTTGCAATTTCATAGAAGGTGTGTTTTTTATGTTTAATAATGTTTTGCTTTGTACCCATGGTACTGATGGTGCCAAAAAAGCAGAAGCTTTTGCATTTAGGAAACTGGAAGAGGACCCCGAACTCAAGGTCACTGTGCTCACAGTGCTTGATGAAGACTGGCGCCAGATGACTGGTGATGACTGGCTTAATTCAAGCAAGACCCACACCACTTTTCTGGACCACGTTGAAAACCAGATGAATGAAGAAATAGCAGAAGAGTGGCAACGGATAAAGACAAGTTATTCTTCTGCAGAACAGGCAACTTTTCTGCAGAAAACAGGTAATATTGCAGAAACCATTACCAAAGCTGCTACAGAACTTGGCTGTGATCTGATTGTCATTGGACCCTGGAGCAAAGGAAAAAAATTCTCCATACACAGTACCCACATGGGTTTACGGACCACACTGAGAAATAAAAATTTACATCCACTGTTACCATGTCCTCTTCTCATAGTGCCATAGCTATAACGTATTCTGCCAGCACAGAAGAAGTTGATCTTGGGCTGCCTGACCTGCCGCCATCATTTGACCTGCAATCTCTTTTCCCGAGTGATCATCTCCTGCGATTTCATCCCAACTGGTTTGTCTCTGATTTTCAGCAAAAAGTAAAAGATGCATCTTTTACAGCAGCTATAAAAGATTATGTAACAGAAGAGGAATCTCAGCTGTCAGGGAATTTTGTTTTCAACGGCACAGAAGATGAGCTTTTACACATGCAATTAGCCGGTACCATGGATGTGGGCGTTTTTTTTCTTAATCGTAATAACAAGCTTACGGTCCAGATTGCTTCAAACAATGAAACAATTGATCCTGATGACCCGCTTCTCCTCTGGATACGAGCAATCAAAGAATATATTCGTATTTACCTGAAACGCACCCCTGTCACCCTGTTTTTTCGTCTATTAATGAATAAGATGATACTGAAGATGGATCCGTCTCAGCGGAAGATTTGTTTGATGATGGCGAAGATTACTGCTGTGGAACTCCTGGTTATTCTCTTGGTTGTGATAGGTTATACCGTATTTTCTTAGTGAACCGGGAGCCTTATAAACTGTTGGTGGGATTATCCAAACATGGAGTGCTTTTAGCATGGCTTTTCCAGAAGTTGGTGACTCTTTAGATATTTTCATCCTCTCTAAAAAAATCCATAATGGGGCGTTGGCTACCCTTTTCCTGGCGGAAGACCAGCTGAGCCAGGAGGAGGTCATTCTCAAGATACCCTGTGGGGATATTCTGAACCAGCCCATCATTCTCTATCATTACCAAAATGAAGAAAGAATAAGCCGTCTGCTTGATCACCCTGGAATTGTATGTTTTATACACCGTCAAAGAAGTCGGCAGTACATTATCATGGAGAAGATATCCGGGCAGGATATGCGGACAAAAGTGGGCAAGAACCGCAGCCTTGAACTTGATGATGCACTCGCCCTGATGCACAATCTCTGTGATGTGGTGGAGTATCTTCATGATCAGGAAATCGTTCATCTTGATCTAAAACCTGAAAATATAATCTGTCTTGCAGAGAACGAAATCAAATTAATAGATTTTGGTCTGGCCAGTTGTCGCTCGCTTCCAGACCTTCTGGCTCTTGATCTGCAAAATCCTCAGGGAACCCCCTGGTACATCGCCCCGGAACAACTGTTCGGTGAGAGAGACGATCCGAGATGCGATATCTATTCCATGGGGATGCTCTTCTACGAAATGCTTACCGGGCAGTTGCCCTGGCCGCGTTCAAACAAAGTCCAGATTGCTCGTCGTCGTCTGCGTCATGATCCTGCTCCACCTCGTTACTATAACCCGGAGATACCGCCACAGATACAATCGATCATACTCCGTGCTGTTTCACGCCATGCCGGGAATCGTTATGCAAATGTTGCCGAGATGCAGGGTGATCTGCAACATTGGCAGCAACTTCCAATCACAACAGGGGGCAGCAACAAAAAGAGATCTTCCATATGGACCCGTTTTTTTCCAGGAAAAGCAATTCAAAAAAACGCTGCAAAGTCTAAAAGGATACTACTCCCAGAAGGTAAGCCGCAGATTATTGGTGCACTGATTGACTCCTCGACAAGTAACAATATGTTGAGTGAGGTGAAAAAACAGGCACTTATCCGCACAGCTGACGTCACTTTGGTGCATGTTATCGAAGACGAGAGTGACGCGCATACAACACGTTATGGTGTTACTGTTGAAGGCGAGCAATTGATGGTGGAGCTTGAACGCAGTGTCCAGAACCTGCGTCGTTTCAGCATTGATCCCACTATTCGTCTTATCCGCGGAGAAGTTGTTGATGTGCTCCAAAACCTTGCTAAAGAGCTTGAGGCAGAAATTCTGGTGCTCGGTACTTCCAGGAAAAAGAAGCGCTTGTTGCGCGGTGCTTCAGTACAGCGTCGTTTTGAAAAGATAAAAGGATGCTCCTGTCAGGTTGTAGTTGCAGCAGAAGAACAGTTTTCACCGGCTGATGATTTAAAAGACCTGCATCCAAACCAGTTGACAGAGCAGCAGCTCCTTTCCTGCGATATCTTTCTGGTCGATCTCTGGTTCGAACATCTCCATTATCATACGGACTTTATCTACCAGTTGCTTCTTGATCCCGAACAGGAGGCCGATCTGAGTGAGGAGCACTGCAGATTTGGTCAGTTTATGACTTCAATTGAAGCTTCAGGAAACTGGCCGCAGCTCATGTCAATGCTTGGTGCGATTCATTTACAGTTTCATGAGGTCGCAACAAAAATGGCAGAGCTTGAGCCGCATGATCACGCAGCGTTACAGAATATCTATATTCATGAATCGCTGCCGCTCTCCTGCCAATTGAAAAAGAAATTAGGACAGGTTTCTCATCTGTTACGATCACAGCTTGAGTGCGAGCCACCTTCAGTACCTTTTCTTGCTGAAGCGTCCTGCCCTGTCACCATACCGGATCTGGCCTGCTATGGCCCTGTGCTGCGCGCATTTAACCTGGATCAGGATCTTTGTGTTTTGGTAGAGAAAAATAATAGCAGCTCTTTAATGGCAAACTCAAATGGAGAAGATTAACCACGCAGGGCCTGACTCTTTTCAGTACTCCCTTGAGGCGTGAAAGTACCTTGGTGGCGAATCTGAGTTTTTGATGTTAAATGTCTATCAGGGGTTTTTATTTTTCATGATAGAAATTATGGAGTAAGGCACTAAATGCGCTTAATGATCTTCTCGGATATCCACGGTAATCTCGAAGCATTGGAGAGTGTCCTGAGGGATGCTGGAGGCCGAAATGTGCACAGAAGCATTTGCCTTGGAGACCTGGTCGGCTACGGGCCGTACCCCAATGAATGCATTGAACGGGTTCGCCGCTTGAAAAATTGTCGTTGTCTTGCAGGGAACCATGATGTAGCCGTACTGTGGGAGACTTCGCCTTACGGAATGTCATCTGCTGCCAAGGAAGCGATTCTCTGGACTATGGATCAGTTGAGCGCTGAGAATAAGGAGTATCTTACAACATTACCGGATCGTCTTGATCTGGCTGATATGACCTTTGTTCATGCCAACCCCTACAACCCCAGGGGCTGGAGATATGTGATGGAACGTAAGTATGCACTGCGCAGTTTCGCTGCCACCAGCTGTCGCTACCTCTTTATCGGCCACAGTCATCGACCCCTGGTGATTACAAGAAAGCACCTGTTCGCGGTTACCCTGCAGACTATCTCCGGTTCAATGAAGATAAAGGTTGCGAATGCCGGGCGGCGCATCATTAATTGCGGTAGTATCGGCCAACCGAGGGACGGAGATCAGCGCTCCTGTTACGTTATCTTTGACAGCCGTAAACAGGTTTTTGAGTTTTATCGAGTGGCCTATGATGTGGAAAAAACGGCAAATGCTGTCATAACTGCCGGCCTGCCATCGCCGCTGAGCAGGCGCCTCTTAAAAGGCATTTAGCCCAGAAAAACAAAAGAAAAACAGATAACTTTTATATAAATCATCAGGGAAATTGTCTATGAAGATAAAAAGACATGGACAGGGGGCAACAACCAATCTCAAACGGCGATTTTTCCTCTGGTCCACTCTTATTCTGCTGGGAGGCGGCCTGCTGTTGTCGATACTTTTTTTCTGGAATACACGCCGACTCCTTATGGCTGATGCAATGGCTAAGTCAGAGGTTATCCTCCGGGAGGTGGAGGCCATTCGTTCCTATGTCAAGGACGAACTGCGGCCAAAGATGTATGAACTGCACGGTAGGGATACTTTTATCATTGAGGCAATGTCTACTACCTATATAAGTACCACTATCATGGCACGCTTTGCCGAGACCATGCCGGACTATATTTATCGAAGAGCTTCTCTGAACCCGCATAATCCGCGTAACCTTGCTGGGCTATTTGAAGAGGAGATGTTCGACTGGTTCGAGGAGGATTCCGATCGATTGTTCTGGCAGGGTGTAGTGAAAAAAAATGGTAAGCCATTTTTTATCTCCATGGTTCCCGACTATTTTTCTCCGCCCTGCATTCGCTGTCATGGTAAGGCGGAAGAAGCGCCGCAGTCATTGACGGATCGGTATGGCAAACAGGGAGGGTTTCGCTTCAAAGCAGGGGACCTGGCAGGTATCAATTCGGTGGCAATTCCGGTATCTGCATCCCTGAATGAGGCATGGAAAGGGAGCATCGTTATTTTTATTATTACCTTTGGTGGAAGCCTTATCTTGTTGTGGCTATTGAACCTGCTCTTTCATCGGCTGGTTATAGAGCGTCTTGGTGTAATGCTCTCGTTTGTGGCCGAAAAGAAAAAAGAGAGCATGACAGGTCCGGGAGATGAGCTTGATGTACTGCAGGCCTCTTTTGGCTCTCTGCGACGGTATGTTCGCTCAGCCCGTAAAGGCTCCACCCTGCAGCCCAATTTTATCAATGACTATGTTGTTACCCGGCCGATAGCTGCCGGCACCATGTCCTGGCTGTACAGTGGATATGCTGCAGAACCAGGTGACAAAGTATCACTCAAAATTGGTTTTGATGATGTTTTACAAAACCCTTTCTATAGATCGTGTCTTGAAACAGAACTGCAGCTGTTTCAGAGCGTGTCACACCCGGGTTTGCTTCAGGTAAAGGAGCGGGTTGCAGATGTGCTGATCCTGGAGGAAGTTAAAGGGAAGAGTCTTATCTCTCTTTTAAACAAAGGGCGATTGGAGGACCAGTTATTGCTGACTCTTTTTTCTCAATTATGTGATCTGACAGCATCCCTTCATGCCACCGGGATTGTCCACCACGATCTGCGTCCACAAATCCTGATGCTTGATGAAGAAGAGCGGATGAAACTCATTGATATGGGGTTGACAGCAAGCGATCAACAAGAGGATCCTATTATTGCAGCCGGTCTTGGCCCCCAGGGGGACCTGCTCTATATGGCGCCGGAACTGATTCAGGGTAAAAGGGGGGATCCCCGCAGTGATATTTATGGAATTGGTCTTCTGCTCTATTTTGCTGCCACAGGCACTCTGCCTTTCAGCAGAGAAAAACAATCACCACAGAAATGGCTGCAGCAAAAAGAACAGATAAATTCTCCCGCCAATTATAGAGCAGGTATTCCTGTTGCCCTGGAACGGGTCATTCTAAAAGCAATCGCCTCTGATATCAAAACACGGTATCAATGGGTTGAGGATCTATGGGAAGATCTGGATAGAGCCGGGAAACAGCTTTAGCCGGCAGGCAGGTCAGTACCTTACACCTGAACTTCTGTCATAAAAAACAAGAAATAAGCGTAGACTTAGGATGAGCGTAGACTTCCAGAGATTAAACCACAGAGTTCACAGAGAACACGGAGGAGAGAAAAAGAAATGCTTTTTCTCTGTGCTCTCTGTGAACTCTGTGGTGAGATAATGTACCTTTTGGGTTGTGGGTGTAGCCCACTTTAGCTCTCCCTGGCTTCATCAAGCAGCTGTTTTTTGTATTTGCCGATAAATGTATCAATGTCTTCCTGCCAGCTGACGAAGGTGGATATCCCCGCATCCAGGAGGACCTGGTTTGCAAGAATGGAGTTTGCCGGTCTGTGGGCAGGGGTGGGGTATTCAGCGGTGGTGCAGGGACTCATTTTATAGGGTACTTTCATACCGTCCAGAAAATAGCGCGCCGCTTCATACCAGGAAGAGTATCCTTCTGCAGTAGTGTGCATGATTCCGCGAAGATCCGATTGCACCAGTTTCTGTATCTGAAGAGCAAGAGTATAGGACCATGTCAGGGAGCCATACTGATCATCGACAACCTTTAACTCTCTGTCGGGGTCGCTGAGCGCAAGTTTGAGTATTGTTTTGAGAAAGTTTTTTCCGGTGGCGGAGTAGAGCCAGGCTGTTCGAAGGATAACGTGGTTTGGAGCATACTCAGCCACCACCTCTTCACCTGCCAGTTTACTTTTACCATATTCGGAAAGCGGATTTGGTGTGTCGGTTTCCACATATGGGTTGGGTACCTCTTTATAGCCGTCAAAAACATAGTCCGTCGAGATATGAATTAACCTGCTGTTCAGACGTTCTGCCGCCTGAGCCAGGTATTTGGGGCCTTCCGCATTGACCTGCCAGGCCAGTGCTGTTTCTTTCTCGCAATTATCAACTGCCGTATATGCGGCACAGTTTATTATTACATCAGGTTGGTTTTGATTGATAAAGTCATCAACACTTTTTTTACTGGTGATATCTATTTCCGGGATATCGCAGCCTACCACTTCATGGTCGGCAGAAAGGAGAGTGAGACAATCTGAGCCCAACTGACCGTTTATGCCGATAATCACAATTTTCATAAGTTTTTTCCTGCAGTTTGTTTTTCTTCGGCTACTATATCAGTAATATACTGGCCGTACTGATTTTTCAGCAAATCGGTTGCCAAATCTGCCAGCTGGTCAAGGGTGATATAGCCAAGCTGATAAGCAATCTCTTCGATACACGCAATTTTCAGGCCCTGTCGATCCTGAACTGCCTGGACATAACTTGACGCCTGCTGGAGAGACTCGTGTGTGCCTGTATCCAGCCAGCAAAACCCTCGGCCGAGGGGTTGAACCTTAAGCGAGCCTCTGCGGAGATATTCATTATTGATATCTGTTATCTCCAGTTCCCCTCTGGCAGATGGTTTTACCTGCCGGGCAATGGAGACAACATCATTGTCATAGAAGTAGAGGCCGGGAACCGCATATTTAGACCTCGGCACCTCCGGCTTTTCTTCGATACCTATTGCCCTGTTTTTTTCGTCAAACTCTACAACTCCGTAACGCTCAGGGTCTCTAACCAGGTAACCGAAGATCAATCCTCCTTCAGTCAATTGAGCACTCTCCAGTAAAATAGAGGAGAAGCTTGGCCCAAAAAAGATATTGTCTCCCAGGATAAGGCATACCGAGTCATCACCAATGAAGTCTTCTCCTATGATAAAGGCCTGTGCCAGTCCCTCCGGCCTGGGTTGCTCGGCATAACTCAGGGAGAGTCCAAGGTGGGAGCCATCCTTGAACAGTTCTCTGAACCCGGGCAAATCGCCGGGGGTCGAAATAATTAGAATATCCCTGATCCCGGCAAGCATAAGCACCGATAAAGGGTAATAGATCATCGGTTTGTCGTACACTGGAAGCATCTGTTTAGAGATGATCTTTGTCAATGGGTAGAGCCTGGTGCCGGAACCTCCGGCAAGTATGATTCCCTTCATATTTTCCTGGGTTGTTCTTGATGTGTAGCGTGTTTTTGGTTAAAATTGATCCAACTATTCAGATACGTGCAAAAAGCCTAAAAATATTTCGGGCTGTAACTGTTCAGCAGTGTTTCAAATTCGTTCATTTGGAGCTTCAAAGCATACGAGTGCTATTCGAGAAGGTCAAAATGGACGTAGTTGGAGTGCTGCTGAATAGTTACGAATTGATTCTTGAAAGTAGTGAATATAATCAAGTGCAATCAAAAGGGAAGGGAAAAATGGAATTGACTATACCTCCTTGTTTTAAACCATACGATATAAGAGGCAGGGTACCGGATGAGTTGAACGCTGAACTTGCAGCAAAGATTGGCCGGGCATTTGCCACCGTGTTTAAGCTGAAAAAGGTGGTTGTCGGGCGTGATATTCGATTGAGCAGTGAAGAAATTGTCAGCGCTCTCGCCGCAGGTCTTCAGGATACGGGAGTGGAGGTGCTTGATCTCGGTCTGTGTGGAACAGAGGAGATTTATCATGCAGCTTTCAGCATGGAAAAAAGTGGCGTTGATGGCGGTGTGATTGTCACTGCCAGCCATAATCCTGCAGACTATAACGGAATGAAATTTGTCATCCGGGGGGCTCGGCCGGTAACCGAAGACTCCGGTTTGAAAGAGATGGCTGAAATGATCGTATCTGATGCTCTTCCACCGAAGCAAGAGAAAGCCGGGAAGATAAAAAATATCAATAATAAGGAAAAATATATAGAGCACCTGTTGACCTATATTGATACGGAAAAGCTGAAGCCTCTTAAAATTGTGGTAAACAGTGGAAATGGATGTGCCGGAGCTGTTATTGACCTACTGGAACCTTACCTGCCCTTCACCTTTATTAAAATGCATCATCAGCCGGACGGTAACTTCCCCAATGGCGTGCCGAATCCGTTGCTTCTCGAAAACAGGGAGGAGACCGCCGAGATGGTTAAAAAATATGGTGCGGATATGGGCATTGGCTGGGATGGTGACTTTGACCGTTGTTTTTTCTGGGATGAAAAAGGCGAATTTATTGAGGGATACTATATTGTAGGGCTTCTGGCTGTTGAGATGCTGAAAAAAGCGGTCGGGGCAAAAATACTCTATGATCCCAGATTGATCTGGAATAGTGAGGAGCTGATTAGAGAAGCGGGGGGTGTGCCGGTAATGACCAGAACCGGCCATGCTTTTATCAAAGAGAGGATGCGTCAGGAGGATGCCGTCTACGGGGGAGAGATGTCCGCCCACCACTATTTTCGGGATTTTGGTTATTGTGATTCCGGTATGATTCCCTGGCTGTTGATTGCTGCACTTTTGAGCAAGTGCGGTGTCAATCTCTCGGAGCTGGTTGCCGACAGGGTTGCGGCGTTTCCGGTCTCCGGAGAGATCAACAATCGGGTTGATGATCCGGATGCGATAATTGCTGGAGTCGAAAGAGCGTATAGTGAAGGGAGTAGAGAGTATACAGATGGTGTATCCATAGCCTTTCCCGACTTTCGTTTTAATATCCGTAAATCAAATACGGAACCACTGCTGCGCCTCAATGTTGAAAGCAGGGGGGATGTGAAGCTGATGAGGGAAAAAACAGAGGATATACTGAGGTTGATAAGGAATAAGGTGTAAGGCATAGGGTTTAAGGTATAGGGTCTAGGGTCTTGTGGGCATAAGGTGCAAGGTGTAAGGCGTCGGCAGCTATTGTTTTCGGCGGAATTTTCAATGACAAGAGGATGGAAGTGAAAAAAATACAACCAGTGATACTTGCAGGTGGCACAGGATCCAGGCTGTGGCCGTTATCCCGGGAGCTCTATCCAAAACAACTGCTGAAGTTAACCGGTGATTCGTCATTGTTGCAGGCTACTCTGCAGCGTGTGGAGCAACTTCCAGGTGTGCTGCCGCCAATTATAGTCGTTGGTGAAGAACATAGATTTATTACCAGAACACAGATAGATGAACTGGATATGTTTGATGACTATTCCATCCTTCTTGAGCCTGTGGGAAGGAACACGGCACCTGCAATTTGTGCTGCCGCGGAATATTGTGGGGAACTGGATGAGGAGACAATTCTTCTTGTTTTGCCGGCTGATCACATTGTTCTACATCAGAATAAATTTACAGAAGCGGTTCTGCGGGCAGCCGTGCTTGCAGCTGATGGTTTTGTCGTTACCTTCGGTATCGAACCCACAAGTCCGGAAACAGGGTATGGATATATCGAGCGGGGTGAAGGAACCCGGGTGGCATCGTTTAAGGAAAAACCTGATCTCGAGCTGGCCCGCAAATATTTTGAAGATGAGAATTATTTCTGGAATAGCGGCATGTTTGCATTTTCCATAAAAACCTTTAGGGCCGAGATGCAGGAATTCGCCCCGGAAATGGTTTCCTGTATGGGTCAGGCGGTCGAGAAGGGTGAGATTGATGACCATTTTTTCAGGCTCGAAAAGTTGGCAATGTCGCGTTGCCCAGCCGACTCAATCGACTATGCCTTGATGGAAAAAACGACTAATGCTGCAGTAGTTGCAGTTGATCTGGGGTGGAGCGACATCGGTTCCTGGAGGGCGTTGTGGGAAGTTCTGGATAAGGATGCCAACGGCAATGTCATTCGAGGGGATGTGATACTGGAAGAGACCAGTAACTGTCTGGTGAGAGCGGAAGAGACGCTGGTTGTAACAGTTGGGATGGAAGATACGCTCGTGGTCGAGACCACCGATGCCGTGCTGGTTGCACCTTTGTCCAGGTCAGAGGATGTGAAGAGGGTCGTTACCCGTCTGAAAAAGGAGAAGCGAAAAGAGCTGAGTGTGCACCGGACCGTTTATCGACCCTGGGGAAGTTATACGGTACTGGAAGAACAACCACGGTTCCAGATTAAACGAATTACGGTAAACCCAGGGGCCAAATTATCTCTGCAGAAGCACCATCACCGCTATGAGCATTGGGTTGTTGTTACCGGTACGGCTCGGGTAATCAACGGTGACAATGAGATTCTTCTGTATGAAAATGAGTCTACATATATTCCCGCAGGAACTCAGCATAGGCTGGAAAATCCCGGTGTAATCTCCCTGGAGCTGATTGAAGTACAGATTGGCAGCTACCTGGGGGAAGATGATATTGTCCGGTTTGAAGATGTGTATGGGCGTCAGGAGAAAGATTGACCGGGAGGCCCTACTCTTCACCCTTGCCTTTCCCTTGCAGTTCAGCTTTTCTGCGCTGGAAGGCCTCAACATATTTGGTGAAGACCCGCCTGCCGTTCTTTGAGATCTTGAGAAAGACAACCCCGGATATAAATCGGCCATCATGCGGGGTCATATGGGTGATTTTTCCCTCAAGATCCACCAGATCATCCTCCAGCCCAACTGTTATGAGAAGTCTGGCGTTTATTTTGAGAGGGGAGTTCGTCTCCAGTTTAATGCCGTCAACACTTACATCTATAGTTCTTCCCATCGAATAGACGCCACCTTCATCGTTGTCATCCAGGACAGTGTAGTCGAGGAGGTGCAGTGCGTCATAGCGGATGAATTTTCTCTGTTCTCGTGTTTTCATAATTTTTCCTGTGTACTTACTCTATCGATGTACCGCATTCGGGGAAGAGTTGATGGATCGCTTCCCGCTCTGCTTTTACTATCCCCCGCTCGGTAATGAGACCGGTAACCAGTCGTGCCGGGGTTACATCGAAACTGTAGTTAGATGCCCTGGTTTTTCTGGTAGTTAATTCGACTGTTACAATCTTACCATTTTCATCTACCCCTGAGATAGTTTTAATTTCTTCCCCTGACCTTTGTTCTATCGGAATTTCTATGCCATTGTCAAGTGTCCAGTCGAAAGTTGATGACGGAAGTGCCACATAAAAGGGGATGTTGTTGTCATGAGCGGCAAGAGCTTTCAGGTATGTGCCTATCTTGTTCGCTACGTCACCGGTATGGGTTGTACGGTCGGTGCCGACAATAACAATATCGACCATGCCATGCTGCATCAGGTGGCCACCGGCGTTGTCGGTGATAAGGGTGTTGGCGATGTTTTCCTGTTGCAGTTCCCAGGTTGTGAGTTTAGCACCCTGGTTCCAGGGTCGGGTCTCGTCAACCCATACATGGATGTCTATCCCGGCGTCCCTCGCCGCATAGATTGGCGCTGTGGCACTGCCGTAATCAACAAACGCCAGCCATCCTGCATTGCAATGGGTGAGGATATTGACGGTGCCATTGTTCTTTTTTCTACTGATCTGTTTGATGATCTCAAGGCCGTGAAAGCCGAGTCTTTTGCAGAACTCTGCGTCTTCATCAGCAATAGTGCATGCGGTTGAAAAGGCAACAGCTCTTTTTTCTTCAGGATGATCTGCCTCTGCCATGGCTTTGAGCACTCTGTCGATGGCCCACTTGAGGTTTCTGGCCGTCGGTCTGCTGCGGTTGAGCCTGTCTCCGCTCTCTTTCATAAAAT
>JGI24023J19991_10000673_pt1 | contig 26677 bp, 25 predicted proteins | sample Cruoilmetagenom1_FD_19991 | JGI IMG/M metagenome (IMG submission 19991) | reverse complement strand
GCGTGCGTCAAAGGGCGCTTTGGCATTGCTGAGGTTATTCATCACGCTGATCGCTTAAGTGCCCCCTTAATAAGAAAAAACGGTAAACTGGAGGAGGTTACCTGGGAAGAGGCAATCAGTCTAGTGGCCGAAAGGTTTACTGAGATCAAAGAGAAATATGGCCCCGACTCCCTGGGAGCATTTTCTTCCTCCAGGTGCACCAATGAGGAAAACTACCTGGTGCAGAAGCTAGCCCGAGCAGCGTTTGGCACCAACAATGTGGACAACTGTGCCAGGATATGCCATGCACCTTCTGTAACTGGGCTTGCCGCTTGCTTCGGCAGCGGGGCAGCTACCAACTCCTTCGATCAAATTGAAGATGCTGATGTTCTATTTGTCATCGGCTCAAATACTACCGAGGCCCACCCCGTCGTTGGTTTAGAGGTAATGAAAGCAGTGCGCAGGGGAGCAAAACTCATCGTGGCTGATCCACGCAAGATCGAGCTTGTTGACCTGGCCTCTGTATGGCTTAACCTGAGACCAGGGACCAACATTGCCCTTCTAAATGGCATGATGCATGTCATCCTCCAGGAAGGGCTGGAGGACAAAGATTTCATCTCGAGGCGCACTGAAGGATTTGGAGAATTCCGAAAGATAGTGGAGGAATACCCGCCTAAGCGGGTCTCGGAGATCACGGGGGTTCCGGAGAACAAGATCGTAGAGGCAGCTCACCTTTATGGCAAGTCGAAAAAAGCGATGATCATCTACAGCCTGGGCATGACTGAACATACCACGGGTACGGCAAATGTCATGTCACTGGGAAATCTGGCAATGCTAACTGGGAATGTGGGACGCCGCTCCACCGGCATAATGCCGCTGCGGGGTCAAAACAACGTGCAAGGAGCTTGTGATATGGGCCCTCTTCCAAATATGCATGTGGGCTATCAGCCAGTGAGCGACCCCCAGGTAAGGTCCAAATTTGAGAAAGCATGGGGGGTCGACTTATCCCCAAAACCCGGCTTAACCTCAACTGAAATGATACCGGCTATGCAACAGGACAAGATAAGGGGGCTCTATATTCTGGGCGAGGACCCCTGTCAAACCGATCCCGACACCAATAGTGTGCGTCGGTCGTTTGAGTCCCTGGACTTCTTGGCGGTTCAAGAGCTCTTCCTGACCGAGACTACCAATTACGCCGATGTGGTCCTGCCAGCGGCCAGCTTTGCGGAGTGTGATGGGACTTTTACCAACGGGGAAAGGCGCATTCAGCGGGTACACAAGGCGATACCTCCGCTTTGCGGCTGGGAGAACTGGCAGACTATCTGCCTCATTGCTCAGAGGATGGGCTATCCCATGAGCTATGACCGTCCCTCGGAAATTATGGATGAAATTGCCTCTCTAGCACCGATGTTTGCTGGGGTGAGTTTTGAGCGCCTTGGCACCAGGGGACTGCAGTGGCCTTGCCCCTCAAAGGATCACCCAGGTACAGAGACGATGTACATTGAGAGCTTTAGTCGTCCTGATGGGCAGGGCAAGTTTAACTCCGTGGAGCATAAGTTCCCTGCAGAGCAACCCGATTCAGACTATCCTCTCATTCTCACCACCGGCAGAAGGATGGAACATTACAACTGTGGCTCTATGACCCGACGTTCAAAGGGGATCATGGAGACGTGGCCAGAGGAAAGGATAGAAATAAGCCCTATGGATGCGGAGGAGCTGGGGGTAGCCGATGGTGAGGAGGTACTGGTCTGCTCCAGGCGGGGCGAACTTAGGGTAAAGGTAAGGGTTACCGATAAATCCTCGCGCGGTGTTGCCTTCATGTCCTTCCACTATCGGGATGTTCTCACCAATCTTCTTACCAATCCTGCCCTTGACCCCATAGCTAAGACCCCGGAGTACAAGGCATGCGCTATACGTGTGGAGAAACTTAGTTGACCAGCAGGAAGCACTATTTAGAGGATTACTTTGCAAAAGGGGCAAAATTTCATGGCCATCTGAGTCCTGGNCTTGCCATTGGTATTTTCATGGTTGACCTGGCACAGGAGATTTTGGGACCGCGTGAGCTGGTAGATGTAGTGGTGGAAACTAAGCTCTGCCTTCCCGATGCGGTACAGATAATGACTCCCTGTACCTACGGCAATGGCTGGATGAGGGTAAAGGATTGGGGTAAGTTTGCCCTCACCCTCCATGATAAGCAGAGGTTGGATGGAGTGCGGGTTTACCTCAACATGGAGAAGGTCAAAGATTATCCTCATCTTTATCAGTGGCACCTGAGGTTAGATCAAGTCGAAACCGAGGAAGTGGTCTCGGAGATAATGGAGGCTGAGAGAGCGATCTTCTCCTGGCAGAAGGTGAGGGTAAAGCTGCCCCCTAAAGAGAAAGTGCCTGTGTCTATTTGCCCCTCCTGTGGAGAGGCTCACACGGCAAGTGATGGCAGGCTCTGCTTAAGGTGTGGGGGTAAAGACGATTACTACGAGGTAGAAACTAGCTAAATAGGGAGAAAGGGAGAAAAAACCGAACACCAACAATGATGAAGGATGTGGGCATCATTTCAAGGAATTCATAATCTCCAACGAGGAGGAGCTGCCTATCCTTGTGGCTCCCGCCTCTATCAGAGCGAGAGCTTGCTCACCGTTTTTTACCCCTCCGCTTGCCTTTATTTCCGCCTTATCCCCAACGGCCTCTTTTAAGAGCTTTACATCCTCTAACTTGACCCCTCCCTGCCAACCGGTGCAGGTCTTGACGAAGTTAGCTCCCGCCTCTACGATAATTTCAGCCGCTGTTTTCTTCTCCTCATCGGTGAGCAGGTTGGTCTCGATTATCACCTTTACTATTTTTTCATTCGCAGCGGCGACCACCTCCTCAATCTCCCCCTTCACTAAATCGTAATCCCTGGATTTGAAGGCTCCGATGTTCATGACCATATCGAGCTCATCCGCACCCCCTTCCACGGCGAGCTCCGCCTCAAAACCCTTCATCTCCCATGTTAAAGCCCCTAACGGAAACGCTATTACCGCACATACCCCTGAGCGGCTTTTCACCTCCTTTAGCGTTTGCTTGGCAAATGGGACGTAACAGGGGTTTACGCACACATTCCTGAACCCATACTTATTGGCTTCCAGACAGAGTCTCCTTATCTGATCGTAGGTGGCATCGAGTTTTAAAAGGGTATGATCGATGTACCCGGCCAAATTTTTATTTTTAACCATCGATCCGGTAAATCTACCGCCTCTTATCTCTTTTCCTATTTTTAGTTCTAACCCCCTTTAGTGATTTTCTATTATTTTTCTTTTTGTATTTGTTTATCCGCTCCCGAAGCAGCTGGCACGCCCGGAAAGAGATCCTTAAGGCGGATCAGGAGGTTCAAATCCCCGTCGATGGTATAACTCCCCTGCATCATCGCCTGCGCACCATCCAGCTCCCCGCGGCTTATGGCCATCCAGACCTCTGAAGGAGTATGGATAGTCAGGGTTGGACCGGGATGCTTTCCCTCGAAGGCGGAACATTTGCCTTCGTTGATGCGCAAATAGTACTGACCGGGCTCCTCGCCGCTCACGTCGAACTGGATCACTGCTTGCAAGTTACCTGCCGCCTGGATATCGAAGACCAGAGGCATACCGGAGATCGCCCCCCGCAGGGTGGTCGATAATGCGGTAGGCGGTTGAAGGGGTTGTCCCGGCTCTACCGCCCCTTTTTCCCTCTCAGGCGCAGCAATCTGGCTCTCCCAATAAGCGTTGGCCACGGATAAAAAGACATCCAATGACATCAGCTCTTTATCGAGGATTGCCTGTGTTTCGGGGGTTATGTGCCCCAGCTCTACCACTTCGGAGCCTGCCTTGCGAGCCGCTTCGTAGTACCAGCCGAGGAAGTCTTGTAATTCGGGCCTGCGCAGCAGTTCGCCCATAGAGCAGAGGATGGTAGCAACTAGTTCCGAGTCAGGATCGTCGGTGAACCGATGGAATGTCTCCACCAGCCCCGAGAAGTGATGCCGCTCTGGAAAACCACAGTTTGAGATGAGCACGACACGGCTCCTTGGCATGTCCTCATAGCGCCGCGGATGCGTGTAATGCTCTCGCCGCTTAATGATGTGGGGATTAAGCAAAGGGATGTAGCGGTCCATGAAGTTCTTCATCAGTCCGCTCACCGTGAAGATGTACAGCGGCGTTGCGTAGACCGTGATATCCGCGTGGCGAATCTCCTCCAGCAAGATGGGCATGTCGTCCTTCTGGACGCACACTCCCGGAGTCTTCGTCCAGCAAGTAAAGCAGCCCAGACAGGGCTTAATCTTCAGATCTTTTAGGCATATGGTCTCCGTCTCCGCCCCAGCAGCCCTTGCTCCCTCCATGAAGGGTTGCAGGATACGATCCGTGTTGCCACGCTTACCGCGTGGACTTCCATTGAACGCCAATACTTTCATTTTCTACCTCCAATCAAGATCGATTATTATCTGCAATCATATTTATCCCTTTTCTCAGCGTCGGGCAATTTTGCCTAACGCCGCGTGTTTGTGAGGAGGGAATCCGAGTTTTTCCCCCTTCAGATAGATGCAGATCTGTAGAAAGATTTATAAATAGCGGATGATATATTGCTGATCAGCGCAAATGTCAAACGCTCTGGTGGAAATGGGAAATATTCGCCGACCGATGAGTTTCGTCTACACAGTTTTCACCTTTAGCTATTATACCCTCTGAAGCAGGGCGAAGTCTTTTGGGTTTGCGCCTTGCGGAGGTTTTTGATATGGTTTCAAATATGGATGATAATAAAATGCAGACAGATGACGCGGGGAGAGAGAAGATCGTGATCAAAGTCGGGGGATCGTGCCTGGTCAATGGCAAGACCCTCAAACGGGTTAACCAGCAGATTATCCAACTAAAGAAAAAGAGTATAACTCCAGTCATAGTGGTCTCAGCGCTCAAGGGGTTGACTGACTCCCTTCTGGATATGGCTGTCAACGGCCAACTCCAACCCAACCCAAGGATAATGGATCAAATACTCTCTGAAGGAGAGCAGATGGTTGTAAGGATAATGCAGTCCACTCTGGAAGGCGCGGGCTTAAAGATAAAATCGATCCTGCTCTCCGACCCTGATTTCCCCATAATAACCGATGACAGACACGCACGTGCAACCATACTTCTGGAGGAAACAGAGAGTAAAATCAGAGAAGTACTAACCCCCCTCCTTAACGAAGGGATAATCCCTATCGTACCTGGATTTGTGGGAAAAACTCTGAAAGGGCACATAACCACGATCGGTAGAGGGGGCTCAGACGCGACAGCCATAGCGATAGGAAAAGCGTTGAAGGTCAAAGAAGTGATCTTGTTGAAGGACGTGCCTGGAATACTCTCCGGGGATCCGAGACTGGTCAATTCTCCAGAGCGACTCTCGCGGATAACTGTAGAGGAATGTCTCGACCTGGCATTTAAAGGTGGAGAGGTCGTTTGTCCTTTTTCTTTGATTTATAAACCAAAGGATGTTAATCTAAGGATCACTAACTACGATAGCGAAGATTTGCTCCAGGGCGGCACCACAATTATCGGTGAAATAGAACATCAGATAAAGATATACGTTAAAGAAAAGATGGCAGCGGTCACAGTAATAGGAAAAAGGATGAATGAATTGCCTGGACTTCTAACGAAACTCTCCGGAGTTTTGTCCAGTGAGGGGATAAACATCTATTCCGTATTAACTTCCAATTTTTCAATTTGTTTCTATGTCGATCAGAACCGGCGACAGAAAGCGTTGAACCTTTTGCACGATATAGTGCTGGAGAATGATGAGCTAAGCTCGGTCATCTCCTTGCCCAACATCTCAATAATAACCGTAATCGGAGAAACCCTTGCAGCCCAGCCGGGAATCTTGGGGAAGATAGGGATGGCTCTAGCGAAAGAGGACATCAATTTAATTGATGTCAGCACAACAATGGAAGAGGTTAACCTGTTTGTCGACCAGAAAGAAGTCGAAAAGGCGGAGCGGATATTGGAGGAATTATTTTAAATGCTAGTAAATTGCAGTCGTGAGTGATAAAATGAATGGAAAAGAGATCAGGCTAGCGAGAATAACCGAAAATGGAAAGGGCATAATCGTCCCGATGGATCATGGAACGAGCGATGGGCCAATTGCAGGGCTGGTTAACATAAATAGACTGGTACCAAAATTGATCGAGGGTGGAGCAACGGCCATACTGGCCCACAAAGGCATAATCAGGCGTTTGAACGGAGTTCCGAACTGCGGCCTGATCATGCATCTGACCGCGAGCACTAAATTTGCCTCTGATCCGAACGATAAGGTACAGGTCACTCTGGTGGAGGAGGCGGTAAGGCAAGGGGTAGACGCGGTCTCCATCCATGTGAACTTGGGCGGATCGGATTCCGAGCCAGAGATGCTAAAGATTCTGGGTGAAACCGCAAGGATCTGTGACGAATTGCAGATGCCTTTGTTGGCGATGATGTACCCAAGAGGGGGAAACATAAAGGAAAAGTTCGACCCTGAGGCAGTAGCATTAGTCGCCAGGGTTGGGGGAGAGCTTGGCGCGGATATGGTAAAAACGGTCTACACGGGGAGCCCGGATTCATTCAGAGAGGTCGTGGAGGGTTGCCCCGTACCTATCGTTATCGCCGGGGGGCCGAAATGCGAGAATGACAGGGATGCGCTCCAGATGGTTAAAGGGGCCATGGAGGCTGGTGCAATCGGGATATCGCTGGGGAGGAATGTATTCCAACACAGAAATCCTGCTGCCATGCTAAAAGCCCTACGTGCGATCATAATCAGGGATGAAAGCGTCGAACGATGTTTGGCGATGTTGGAGCAATGATATGGGAGAAGTAATAGTAGAAACGGATAATGGTGAAGTAAAATCAAAGGCGAAATCCTTGGGATTTGAACTATTGGAGGATCTGGACGATGTTCAGTTGATGAGCATCAGGGATAAAGACGACGAGAAAAATGCCCTAGATCTGGCAAGCGATAAACCTCTTTTGCTCGAGTTTCCAGATCAAAAGATCATTCCTTTGGAGAACCTCATAGCAGCTTTGAAAGGAAAAACCAAGATTCTGGTCAAGGTTAATAGTGTAGATGAAGCGAAAACGGCGCTAGAAACCCTTGAACTGGGAGCGGATGGGGTTGTTTTTTGCGCGGACAGTGAGGATGAGCTGGACAGGATGGCTGAGATCTTGGCTTTGCCCTTAAAGGTGAGTTTGGAGGAGGCCGAGATAACGAAGATAAAAGAGTTGGGGATGGGAAGCAGAGCATGCATTGATCTTAGCGATTTGATGGAAGAGGGGGAGGGGTTTTTGGTCGGCAGCTCCTCTCAAGGCATGTTGCTGGTTCAGGCGGAGGTCATGCAGAACCCGTTCGTCTCCCCAAGACCCTTCAGGGTAAATGCTGGAGCGGTCTCCCTGTATCTATTGGTGGGATCTAGAACGAGATACCTGGAAGAGCTGGAAGCGGGAGAAGAGACTCTTATTGTGGCCAGGAATGGAAGCACGAGACTGAGCAACGTGGTGCGATCCAAGATAGAATTGAGGCCACTTTTGCTTATAGAGGCGAAGAGCGATGGGAGAGTGGCCAAAGCGGTGCTCCAGAATGCAGAGACTATCAGATTGGTAACGCCAAAAGGGAGTAAACCGGTAACTGAGATAAAACCAGGGGACAGGGTTATAGCCCACTTCGAAGAGGGAGGGAGGCATTTCGGTACGCTAGTTAAAGAGCAGGTTATAGAGAAATGACGCCCAAGATCTGCGTATGCCTGACGGAAAAGAGCGTAGGGGGTTGTATAGAGGTGAGCTCTCGGGTTAACGCGGATTTGGTCGAGCATCGGATGGATTTTATGGGGAAGATAGAAGGATTGAGCAGGATATACGCCGCTCTAAACACGCCTGTAATAGCGACAAACCGTCCGGTCCGTTCTGGAGGGCATTTTAATGGCGGGGAAGAAGAGAGAATAGATCGCCTTTTGGATGCGATTGACGCCGGCTGTGAGTTGGTCGATGTGGAGATAGATGCTCCGACAAGCTTGAAAGAGGTTTTACTTAAACATGCCAGGAAAAAGAATTGCAAGGTGATGATATCCATGCACGACCATGAAAAAACCCCCAGCACTGAAGAACTTCTGGAAGTGCTAACGGAAGAGAAAGAACAGGGGGGAGATATGGGCAAGGTAGTGACCTTCGCCAGGTCAATCGATGACTGTCATAGAGTGCTCGATTTGATTCTCGAAGCCAACCGGATAAAATTTCCGTTGGTGGCGTTTACTATGGGCACCCTGGGAAAGTTCACCAGGGTCGTGGCCCCGTTCTACGGAGCTCCCTTCACCTACGCCTCCTTTAATAAAAAAGCCGAGGAATCGCAGATCGATGTTAAAACGCTTAGAAGGATCTATGAAGAATTAAAATGAAGAAATTGGCCGTTATAGGAGATCCAATTGGCCATTCTCTTGGACCTCTCATGTGGAACGCTGCATTTAAGGCTTTAGGATTGGAGAAAGATTTTGTATATGAGTCTTTGAGAGTTAAAAGCGAAGAATTGGGCAGTTTCGTAAAAAAAATCAGGGAAGGGGCGTATATAGGGGCAAACGTGACTATCCCCCACAAGATCGCTATCATCCACTATTTGGACCGATTGGCCGAACAGGCGAGGTTGGTAGGGGCGGTGAACGCTCTTTACGTAGAGGATGGGGAAGTTGTGGGGGGCAATACGGATGGAGAAGGCGCCTTGCGAGCTCTCGTGGAACATGGGGTCGAAATAAAGGAAAAAAGGGTGCTTATCCTGGGAGCGGGCGGTGCAGCTAGAGCTATAGCGTTTACGCTCGCTCCAAGAGTTAAAGAGCTCATCATCCTGAATAGAACAAGAGAGAGAGCAGAGGAGCTGTCAAGCGAAGTTCTAAAATTAGCAACTAAGACGAGAGCTGGTGGTTTGCCCATTAAAGAGCTAGATGATGTGGATGTGGAAGTGGTGATAAACTGCACTTCTGTCGGCATGAAGGGGGCGCAAGAGGGAAAAAGCCTAGTAACTAAAGAGATGCTTAGACCAGATCAGATAATCATGGATGTGGTCTACAACCCTCTTGAGACAGCGTTGCTGAGAGAGGCGAAAAGTGTCGGAGCGATGACGATTTCGGGCTTAGACATGCTCGTTTATCAAGCAGTCGCGAACTTCAGGAGATGGACAGGAAGGGAAGCGCCCGTAGATCTAATGAAGAGGACGGTAAAGGAGCGCTTATACGGACATGATAGACGGTAATATAGCGCTGATAGGGTTCATGGGGACCGGGAAAACCACCATAGGAAGGCTGCTCGCCAAAAAGTTACAGAAAGAATTCATCGAAACCGATGATCTAATAGAGAATAGAGCTCGCAAGACTATACCCCGCATTTTCAAAGAGGACGGTGAATCGAAGTTTAGAGAGCTGGAAACTGAGGCGATAAGGGAGGCGGCGGAAGTCGAAGGCTCCGTTATAAGCTGTGGGGGTGGGGCAGTACTGAATAAAATAAACGTGGATCGGTTAAGAGAGAAGGCGGCGATAATCCTCCTTGAGGCGTCCCCCGAAGAGGTCTTCAGGAGGACTTCAGGCGGCGAAAGGCCCTTATTGGCCGGGGACAGACTGAAAAAGATAAAACTCCTGTTAAAAAAACGAGAGCCGTTTTACAGCGACGCAGCGGATTACCGAATTGATACCACTGAGTTGGATGTGGAAGCTGTATTGGACAAGATATTATCCTGGGTGGGAGAAGGATGAAAGCGATAATCGAGAGGAGCGAGCCGAATGGTAAGATTTTCGCCCCCGCCTCGAAAAGCCAAACCCATAGAGCTCTGATATGCGCTTCTCTGGCGGAGGGAAAGAGCCTGATAGTTTCCCCGCTATATTGCGATGATACTGAAGTTACTGTAAATGTCTTGAGAGCCTGCGGGATAGGAATTAGCGGCCATAATGATGGATTTGAGATTCAAGGGGGGCGTTTTTCCACCCCCTCAAAAGAGTTGTATTGCTGGGAGTCGGGCACTACTCTCAGATTTATGACCGGGTTCTGTTCTTTGGTGGGGCGCTCAAGATTGACCTGTGGAAACTCGCTTAAAAGGAGACCCATAGGGCCGTTGGTCGATTCGCTCAAAGAGCTTGGAGTCGATTGCAGATGTGAGGGCGGCTATCCCCCAGTTGAGGTAGGGAAAAAAGGGATAGAAGGGGGCGAGACAACCCTTCCAGGGGATGTGTCATCCCAATTCCTCTCCTCGCTTCTGCTGGTTTCCCCATTTGCGACAAAAAGTGTGATCCGTTTAACAACCCCTCTCCAATCAAAACCGTACGTTTCGATGACTTTGGAGATGCAAAAAAGATTCGGAATAAAAATCGAAACATACAGAAAAGTATACTCGATTAGCCGTCAGAACTACATTCCTGCAACGGTCAATATCGAAGGCGACTGGTCATCCGCCTCTTTTTTATTAGCGGCTGGTGCATTGGCTGGGGAGGTAGAAATAAAAAACCTGAACTTCGCTTCCTCTCAAGGCGATAAATCCATCTTGGAGGTGCTAAAAGAAATGGGTGCTGAAATCGAGATCGACCAGGGATCCGCCTTTATCGAGAAGAAGAGATTAAAAAGCATAAACGTGGACGTCTCCAATTGTCCTGACCTTTTTCCGGTGGTATGTGTTCTTTCAGCCAGCGCAAAGGGTGTAAGCAGGATAACGGGCATAGAGAGGTTGAAGATCAAGGAGTCAAATAGAATCGAAGCGATGAGAGAGGGGCTGGAGAAAATGGGGGTGAAAATGGGGGTTGACGAAAAAAATGGGGAAGTATCGATAGATGGAGGCGCAATCTCAGGCGAAACGATCGACCCCAGGGGGGATCACCGGATAGCGATGGCCTTTGCCGTTTTAGGGCTGATCGCTGAGGGAAAAACTATAATCAGAGACACAGAATGCGTTTCAAAGTCATTTCCCGATTTTTGGGAGAGACTGAAAGAGTTGAATTGTGAGGTGGTAAATGAGTAACATTATCGGGGAGTCTTTTAGACTCGCCTATTTCGGCGAGAGCCATGGACCCTGCATAGGGGTTGTGGTGGATGGATGCCCTTCCGGGCTTAAGATTAAAGCCGGGGACATCCAGAACGAGCTGGACAAAAGAAAACCAGGTCAGAGCGAACTGGTGACCCAGAGAGAAGAAGAGGACAAGGTGGAGATACTCTCGGGGATATTCAACGGTAGAACCACAGGGGCGCCTATCGCGATGATCATCCAAAATAGATGTGTCGATTCAACACCCTATGAAGAACGAAGGAATCTGCCGCGACCAGGGCATGCAGATTATACGGCATCTGAAAAGTATTGGGGATTTAACGATTATAGGGGAGGCGGGATGTTCTCAGGGAGGATCACTGCGAGCTTTGTAATGGCCGGAGCCATAGCAAAGAAATTGCTGGGAAAAATCGACGTGGAGGTTTTGGCCTATACAAAGGAGATAGCGGGGGTAAAATCTGGTGACATGCCCATAGACCAGATAAGGAAGAATATGGGAGGGGGAAACCCGGTCAGATGCCCCGATCTTGAAGCCGCTGAGAAAATGATCGCGGAAATTAAAAAGGCCAGGAAAGAGGGAGATAGCGTAGGCGGCATCGTGGAGGGGATCGCTCTAAATGTGCCTGTGGGCTTAGGAGAGCCCGTTTTTGACAGCGTGGAGAGCGAACTATCGAAGTTAATCTTCTCCATACCAAGCGTCAAAGGTGTTGAGTTTGGCGCCGGATTTAGAGCTGCTGGTCTAAGGGGATCCGAGAACAATGACCCATTTGAGATAAGGGACGAAAAAATAATCACCAAGACAAATAACTGCGGGGGCATCCTTGGGGGAATAAGCGACGGCATGCCCATAGTGATGAGGGTCGCGATTAAGCCTACCTCTTCCATCTCCAAACCCCAGAAAACGGTTAACATGACCAAAATGGAGGAAGAGACCATTTCAGTCAGGGGAAAACACGACCCGTGCCTCGTTCCTAGGGCAGTACCGGTGGTGGAGAGCGCCATGGCGATCGTCCTGGCGGATCTCGCTCTTCGAGCGGACAGGGTACCAAGGGTGGTAGGGTGAATTCACCCGAGGAGATCGGGAGGCTCAGGGGAGAGCTGGATAAGTTAACTGAAAAGTTTATCGAATTGTTATCCGTGAGAGATAAACTGGTTATGCGGATAGGCGAGGAAAAAAAGAAATCAGAGGTGCAGGTTCAGGACCCAGATAGGGAAAAAGATATCATTGAAAGGGCGGAGAAAACGGCATTGGAAAAAGGGGTAGATCCCGCATATGCAAAGGAGCTGGTAGAACTTATGGTCCGCCATGGGAGGAGGTTGCAGAGATGAGAAAAATCGCATTTCAAGGGGCGCATGGATCCTATAGCGAAGAGGCTGCGATCTCCTTAGGTGAAGTGGAAACTGTGCCCTGCAGAACTCTGTCCGATGTTTTTGAAATAGTCGAATCGGGCGGTGGAGAGGGCATTGTGCCGGTTGAGAATTCCATCGAAGGGAGCATAGTGAGAACCTATGATCTTTTAAAAGATTCAACCGTTCAAATATCCAGGGAGGTTATTTTGAAGATATCGCACTGTCTGATCACCAATCCAGGCACCGACCTAAAATCGATAAGGAGGGTGTATTCTCACCCACAGGCGCTGGGTCAATGTGAACAATACCTTAGAGAACTGAACTACGAGGCGCTCCCGACTTACGATACCGCGGGAAGCCTGGAACTGGTAAAGCGAGAAAAAGGATCTGCCGCGATTGCGAGCGAAAGAGCTGCAAAGATGTACGATATGGAGATCCTTGAGAAGGGGATCCAGATGAGTCCAGAGAACTATACCCGGTTCTTCGTTATATCGGCACACGATGCCGATCCCACGGGCGCGGACAAAACTTCGATAGTCTTCTCCACTAAACATCTGCCCGGTTCCCTTTACCACTGTTTGGAGATATTTGCTAAGGCGGAATTAAACCTCATGAAAATAGAATCGAGGCCCATTCTGGGACAGCCTTGGAGTTATAACTTCTACCTGGATTTCGAAGGGCATAAAGCAGATGCGGGAAGCAAAAAGGCTCTAAAAGAGCTTAAAAAGAGGACGATTTTTCTGAAGGTGTTGGGCTCCTATCCAAAAGGAGTTAATCGATGAAAGTCGGAATAATAGGTGGAGCTGGCAGGATGGGGCAGTGCATCTCCGCTCTGCTCGAAAAGGATGGATTCGAAGTTGCCATATCCGACAAAAATACGGAAAAGCTAAGAAAAATTGGGAGGGCAAGGATTGAGAGCAACGCAGATCTGGTCAGAAAAAGTGATCTCGTCTTGATCGCACTTCCCTTAAATAGCCTGGAAGAGGTCGCGACGGAAGTCTCCCCTTTTGTAAAAGAGGGGCAAGCGATTTTGGATATCAGCTCTCTTAAAGAGTCTCCTTTGGAGATAATGCATAAACATCTCGGTAAGGCCATCATCCTGGGGGTGCACCCCATGTTTGGGCCCGCTATCAAAGATTTAAACTCCCAGAAAGTTATTTTAACCCCAACCAACGAAAGTGAGGCAAAAATCGCTGACAAAACCAGGGATTACCTGATAAAAAAAGGAGCTCGTGTCACAGTCCTACCTCCAAAAGAGCATGATGACCTAATGTCCTTCGTGCTGGGTTTTTCCCATTTCATAGGGTTGAGCGCGGCCTGCGCTCTATCTAAGATCGATCTGAAAAGACTGAAGGAGGTTTCTGGGCCCACTTTTGAGATTTTGCTAGAGCTTGCAACAAACGTCGTTTCTCAGGACTCCCACTTTTATGCCTCTCTCCAGATGAATCTGCCTGGCCTCGGACAAATAGAAGAGGATTTCATCGACCAGGCGAAAAGCTGGCGGGAAATGGTCGAGAGAAAAGACGAGAAGAATTTCGTCGAGAGAATGGAACGTTTGAGGGAGGAATTCGATGCGCCCTGATCTATGCATGGCTCCCATATTTAATAAGCGATGATGGGCCATCAATTGTTCAAGGTCAGAAGGAAAAGATCGAGTAGCGGGGGGTGGATTTGAACCACCGATCTTCGGGTTATGAGCCCGACGGGATAACCTGACTACCCCACCCCGCTTCAGGGCGGTTACTAGAAATAAAATGGTATATTTTAACCTTTCCCTGCGATGCCACGGTCAGGTTTCCTCCAGTTTGAATAGAGGTGCTACTCTTCCCTCCTTATCTGGATAGTAATCCACAGGGTGCAATTCCTGGCACCCTATGCTCACCTTTTTTCCGATCAGATCTTGACCAGATTTCTCAGGGTCATGATCTAGTCTGCCTATTATCCAGGGCCCATCATTCGTCTCTACGAGCGCTACGGTATAGGGGGCCTCATCTTCAAGCCCAGTTGGGGGGATGTAGATGGTGGTAAGGGACCTCAGCGTTCCTTTGTTGCGGAGCTCCGTGAGCTCTATATTCTCGCTCCCGCATTCCTGGCATACAGATTGAGGCGGGCAGGTGTATGCCCCACAATCGTTGCATTTATATCCGACGAGCTTCCCTCTTTTGAGCTCATTGAAGAAATACTTGAAACCTGCGCTCATTCTCCTCTCCTCCTTACGCTTAGTATAATGTTGCTCAGCGTGCTGAAATCCCCACCTAACGTATCGGTCATTCCCGCTTCAGCCCCATGTACATGCAACTCATCTGGCATAGGATCCATATCCCCCCTTAACTGTTTCGTCACCAAGTATATCTGCGAGGTGCCGGTTGCGCCAACTGGGTGGCCCTTACCTATCAGGCCACCAGATGGGTTTATCGGCAATTTGCCGTTGATCTTCGTCTTCCCTTCGGCGACGGCATCCGCTCCCTCGCCAAATTCGAAGAAACCTATAGCTTCAGAAGCTATTATCTCGGCGATCGTGAAGCAGTCGTGGAGTTCGACAATATCTATGTCATCGGGCGTGAGTTTGGCCTCTTCGAAGGCATCTTTGGATGATTTTATCCTGGTCATCGGCCTTATCATTTCAGCCTTCTGGCGGTAAATGCCACCTGCCCCGGCCTCCGCAGCGCCGAGAACATAAATTGGCTTATCGACCAGTTTTTCGGCTATTCCGCCTTCTGCCAACACGCATGCTGTAGCTCCGTCCGTCATAGGGCAGCAATCCATTAGGGTCAAAGGTGAGGCGACCATCTTCGAATTCACCACCTTATCAATGGTAAGATCGCCGTACTTTCCGTACCATTGGGCTAACGGATTTAGGGCCCCATTTTTATGGTTTTTTACGGATACATGGGCCATCTTTTCCCTCAACTCGTCCAGGGGTATGTCATACTCGGCCGCATAGAGTCTTGCGGCCAATGCAAATACTCCTGGAAAGGTTAAGCCAGCGTTTGACTCGTATATGCCATCAACGGCCGAAGCAAGAGATTTCGTTCCGACCGAGGTTCCGGCAGATAGTAACCTTTCCACTCCACCAACTAACATGATGTCGTGCCAACCGCCCGCGATCTCTCGATAAGCTTCTCTAAAAGCGACGGTGGAGGAGGCACACGCACCTTCGAACCTCAGGGACGGTATGCCGCGCAAACCGAGCTCTTCCGCCATAAACCCCCCCAGATTCGTCGTTCCATCCGTTATGCCCCCTCCATGCTGCCCGATGTATATAGCCTCGATCTTCTTCCTGTCCACCCCGGCATCGTGGATCGCCTGCAAAGCGGCTTCCCCGAACAGATCCACGAGCGATTTGTCAGTGTGCAGGCCGAATTTCGTATGGCCTACCCCAATTACCGCCACATCCCTCATCTCTCTCATGCTTTGGTGAACGCACGAGTAAACATAAAACTTATTGCTTCAGTGCCGCCTTTCTCCATGGCAGATCGCGATGCTCGAGATCTAACCTGAGCTCAAAAGTTAAAAAGCCCATGACCATTGATAAGTTATGCTGGTTAAGAACCGCTTGATCCTCGCTCTTGATCTACAGGACTTCGAGAGCGCGAAGAGAATCGTGGAGGAAGTACATGATCTGGTAGATGGAATAAAGATAGGATACCCCCTTTTATTGAGCCATGGGTCCTCAGTGATGGGAGAGTTGGACGAAAAAAATGTGATATGGGATCTGAAGCTAGCGGATATCCCCCACATCAACGGGATGATAGCCAGAAAAGCCTTTGAATCAGGGGCCAGAGGGCTGATCGCTCATGGATTCTTGGGCGGGGATTCTTTGCTTTCCGTAAAAGACGTCGCCCAAGAGAACGGCGGGGATTTTTTCGTCGTCGTCGAGATGAGCCATCCAGGTAGCAAAGAGTTCATCAATCTTAGATCTCTAGATCTTCTCAAACTGGCCTTAGACGTGGACGCAACGGGAATAATAGCCCCCGGGAATCGACCTGAAAGGATCGAGCTGTACCGGAGCCTGACGGAGAAAATGCTCATCCTTTGCCCGGGCATAGGAGCCCAGGGCGGGGATGCTGGAAGTGCAATTAAAGCTGGAGCGGATTGCGTCATCGTCGGTAGGGCCATTACGGAATCGAAAGAGCCCAGAAAGGCGGCCATGGAGATCCTGAGGGGGTTAAGTGGAGAAATTGATTCTTAGAGCTGTAGGCGGCCATACCGTCAGCGAGATAGGTAACTCAAGAAAACCTCAAAGGAAAGTAGAATAAGGGGCTTATTTCCTAAAGGTGTTTAATGACGAAAAGCGATGCCTTGAAAATAATAGACAAAGTAAGAAGAGAAGGTAGGAGCACTCTGACGGAGTACGAGAGTAAGAAGGTGCTCGCATCTTATGATTTCCCCGTTACTAAAGAGAAACTGGCGAGAGATGAGGAAGAAGCGATAAAATTCGCTGAGGAGATAGGTTACCCTATGGTCCTGAAGATAATATCTCCCGAGATACCTCATAAGAGCGACGTCGGAGGGGTTAAAGTTGATATAAAATCGCCCGATGAATTGAGAAAGTCATACGCCGAATTGATGGCTATAAAGGAAAGAATCCGGGATGCAGAGATCCATGGAATCCTGGTTCAAGAGATGGCTCCCAAAGGGAACGAAGTTATCATGGGGATTACTCACGATCCACAGTTCGGTCCAGTTCTGATGTTTGGGTTAGGAGGGGTCTTTGTCGAGGTCTTAAAAGACACCTCTTTCAGGATACCGCCCCTCACGAGGTGCGACGCGGAGGGTATGATAAAGGAGATCAAGGCATATCCAATCCTGGAGGGCGCAAGAGGAGGGGTGGCTTCAGACCTTAATTCGTTAATCGATTGTGTGCTGAAACTCTCTGATCTCGGTATGGATCTCGGCGATTTCATAGATGAGATGGACGTGAACCCGCTCTTTGCGACTGGCGATTCTGCTTTAGCCGTTGACTCTCTCATAGTATTGAGATGACCCCTTAGCCGGATAAGGGTTCTATCTCCAGTTATACCGAGAATTCTCGTGGTTGGCAAAAAAGGCCAGATTTGCCAGCGATTTTGCCGCTCGGTAGATGCTGGGAAATACGCACATGCCCTCCTCGACGAGCCTTTTGCGCAGCTTCACCTTCTCCATCTCTATATCCGTGCTCCCCCCCGGTTGGAGCACCACCGCCATGGGCTTTTTATAACCATCCACAATCTCTTTCGTTTCGACCAGGGTTTCAAATATCACCTCAACTATAGATGCGATAGATTTTACCATTACATCAAAATGGCTAACGTGCGCCACTATGATGTCCACCTTTTCATCTCCTGCCACTATCTCTGTGCATTCCTTCAGGAGCGGAAAATCAAAAATTAAGAAGTAGGAGATGTCAACTGGGTTTTTCACGCTCGTCCCCATGGGTGGGATCATCCCTCTCAACTTCCTCATCGTCTCCTCTTCAAGGACGGGAACCTCCAGGCCGCTCATCTCACAAACGTCGGTGGAAGCGACGCTGGCGCCTCCGCCTGCCCCTACGATACCGACCCTCCTCCCTTTTGGCCGTATTAGATACTTGATCGCGGATATCTGGTCGGCGAGCTCGTCCCGATCGTTCACCATTATAGCACCCGATTGTTTGATCGCGGCCTCCCAAACTTTGCTCGAACCGGCTAAAGACCCCGTGTGTGAGGCAGCTGCCTTACCGCCTCCCTCCGTAACTCCTCCTTTCCATACCACCACGGGCTTACGCTTTGTGGCCTCTTTCAGCGTGTTGAGGAAATTTCTTCCGTCTTCAACCCCCTCGATATAGATGCCAATTACCTTCGTTTCGGGATCTTCCACGAGATAATCCAGAAGCTCCTCGCAACTCACGTCACATCCATTACCATAACTGACTATCCTGCTCGGTCTTATCCCCCAACTCCCCGCCTCATAGGCAAATTCTTCTGCGTGCCCTCCGCTCTGTGAGATAAATCCAACATCCCCTCTCTCCATCGGAATGCCGGGCAAAAAGACCAATTTTCCAGTTGGGGAGCATATGCCCAGACAATTTGGCCCTATAATTCTAACATTCGCCTTCTTTGCCGTTTCGGCGAGTTCTTCCTCCCTCTTTTTTCCCTCTTCAGTGCCGGTCTCGCCATATCCCGCGGTGTATATGCTTACCCCTTTCACCCCTTTTTTTCCACAATCTTCGATCACCTCTGGTATCCCTTGAAGAGGTATTGAGATAATAGCATAATCTACGTCGTAGGGTATGTCTTTCACGCTTGGATAGGCATTTCGGTCGAGTATCTTTTTCTTTTTTAAATTAACTGGATAAACGTTAGCACCGGTTTCCAGGAGGGCAGAGAAAAATATGTTGCCAAATTTTCTAACGTCATTTGAAGCGCCGACCAGCGCAACACCTCTAGGATTAAAGATCCTGTCTAATCCTTGATCGTCCATAGAGATACAACAGGCCCTTATAAAAAAATTTTTTGATTCGGTTTTGGAAGGAGAATTTTGAATTCTTGAGTTTCCTTAGGCGAAAAGAAAAAGAGGCCCTCAGGTTATCCCATTAACATGGAGACGGACCTCATATCCATAAGGGATCTTCGGAAAGATGACATCGAAGAAGTGCTGGGTCTTGCAGCAAAATATAAATCTAGATCCCCTGCGAGTGAGAACATCGATGTGGGAGAGAAGGTGTTGGGTACGCTATTTTTCGAGCCGAGTACCAGAACCAGACTCTCATTCGAGTCGGCGATGCTAAGGTTAGGAGGAAAAACTTTGGGATTTGGCAGCGTTGAATCCTCATCCATANTGAAAGGGGAGAGATTCTCCGATACTGTAAGAACGTTCAGCCATTATTGCGATTTGATGGTGGTAAGGCATCCATCAGAGGGAAGCGCAAGGCTAGCCTCTGAGCTTTCTGCCATACCCGTGATAAATGGGGGAGATGGCCCAAATCAGCATCCCACCCAGGCGCTTTGCGACCTCTTTACCATCGAGATGGATAAAAAGAGATTAGATCTCAAGGTGGCCCTGGCAGGAGATCTTTTGTATGGCAGGACCGTTCACTCTCTGGCGCAGGCTCTCGCCCTGTTTGGATCCGACATCCTTTTTATCTCGCCATCTTCCCTCAGGTTTCCCTCCTATCTAAAGGAGGAGATAGCTCAGATGGGCATCAGGGTAGAGGAGGACGATGATCTGAAAAAGGCGAAGGACTGCGACGTGCTCTACATGACCAGAATACAAAAAGAGAGGATGTCTGAGAAAGCATACGAAAAGGTGAAAAATTGCTTCGTCGTGCGAAAGGAGGATTTTGAGGATAGCGATACGCTTATAATGCATCCTCTCCCGAGGGTCAACGAGATAGAGAGAGAGATGGATGATCTTCCCAATGCCAGATACTTCGATCAGGTGCGCGACTCCGTGCCGGTTAGGATGGCCTTAATTGACCTCATCTTAAATGGGAAGCTGGAAGTTTGTGAAGGAGAGACGGAAAAAGGAAAGTGCCCAAATCAAAGATGCATAACAAACGTCGAGAGCATGGATACGAAGGTGGAAAAAGGCAGATGCCTTTACTGTGAAAAGCCGCTAGATTGAGGGAAACTTTTGGGAAAGGATGGGCTTCTGACTATGAGATTCTATAAATTTGCACAGATTATATAAGCGATAAGGTTAAATCTTAAAGGACAATAGTAAGGAGATGCTCCCTGATCTTCGGAGGCGAGAGCTCAGCCTTTATAGAGAGGAGGCCTCCCTGATCCTCTATCGAAGCAAAGCGATAAAGTTCGGGGACTTCAAACTTAGCTCTGGTGATACGAGCCCCTACTATGTCGATTTGAGGATTTTGCCAGCGTATCCAAAAAATTTTGACAGGATCGCTGACTTTTACGTCTCTCTGCTGAGATCCTGCGACAAAGCGGACAGGATCGTGGGAGTACCTACCGCTGGCATCTCAATAGCTACTATGGTGAGCCAAAAAACCGGCATACCGATGGCCTATGTCAGGAACGAGGAGAGGGCTCATGGGTTGGGGAAGAGGATAGAGGGTGAGATGGAGGAGGGGAACGGCGTGGTACTGGTCGACGATCTGGTGACCACCGGGAAATCCGTGATAAGGACCTCATCCGTTTTGAAAGAGGAGGGGGCCAAGGTCAGGGGCCTCATATGTTTGATCGATCGGGAGCAGGGGGGACGGGAAAGGCTTGAGGGAGAGGGAATAGGGGTCCACTCCCTTCTCACCACCAGCGAGCTATTCAAGATCTTACTGGAGATGGGCCTGATCGAAGAGGATGCCTATTCCAGGATCATCGATTACATAAAACACGGATAAAAGATTAGAGATCCAGCTCGCTTATCCTTATGAGGGAGATCAGATCTATTCCTTCCTTCTTGAATTTTTCGTGCGCCCCCTTCTCCAGGTCGACCACTGTATAAACCCTCCTGACTTTTCCGAGCTCATTTATGGTTTTTATCGTTGAGAGAACGGTCTCCCCAGTGAGCGTAACATCCGCTATGATATCGATAGAAGCCCCCTTCTCTATCTCCCCATAGAGTACGTTACCGCCATGTATGCAAACAAATGGGAGGCCCGTCTCCAGGGATAGCGCCGTAACTATCGGGTCGGACTCTATGGAGGGGCTAGCCAGCATATCTGGTTTAGTCTCCATTATCTCGATAAGCGCTTGAGCTATTATCCTTAAATATGCAGGAGCGGTTGTGAGTTTAAAGAGGTTTACGAGGTGTTTGCTCTCTCCGCCTTTACCGGAGATCAACCCCTCCCTCCCTATTATCCCCAACAAAATCTTTTTTTTCATCAGGTTCTCTAAATTAGCTTCTCACCATACTTAAATTTTGTCCTATATCGCTCTGTTGAACGATCGCATTTAAAGCCATAAACGAGTTCACTTCCATCGATTGGAACGCCTATTCCCTACCATCAGAATCCTGGCTCAACTCGCTGCTGAAGATGACGGGAACCACTAAGAGGGTCGTCGCAAACATGATCGCCAAAGCTATCGAGGTAGCCACCATCGGAGTGGCGACGAACTCGTCTATGTGAGAGAAGCCGAAGAATAGAAAAGCTCCGAACGATGTCAAAGCGGAGAACATGACGGCTTTCCCGGTGCTTGAGAAGGCGTACTTGACGGAGCCCGTCTTCAAAATATTCCAGGTCAGGTGGCACGTATAGTCGGCCCCTATAGAGGTTATGAAGACTATCGGGAGGATCATCGTAAGGGAGATCCTGAGATCGAAATAGGGCAATATGCCTAGCCACCAGAGAGTGGCCAAAATCTCGGGGATGATAACCGCTAAAATCGCCTTGAGTTTTCTGGTCGTTAGAAACATGATTATGGCTGAGGAAGCTATCGTCACCAAAAACAGCACCTCCAGCCAGAAACCGCTATATGTGAGGAAGAGGTAATAACCGGTGGATATGCCCTGAACGTAGACGTTTACGCCTTCTGGCTTTCTATCCTCCGCAGCATCGATGCACTCCCAGAGCCTATCCCATACGTATCTCAGGGAGTCATAATCATTCTCCACCTTCACGAACGCCTGAATGACCGTCATATTTTTGTCCGGGGTCAGGACCAGGTCTATCAAATACCTCCATATCTCGTCCTCCCTCATCTCATCTATAAGGGCGTTGACCTCTTCCCTGGTCTCTGGTAGAAGAGCCCTCATCCCCTTACCGCTTACCAGGGCGCCCAATGACTCGAGGGATCCCGCACTTCCTTTCCTCAAGGAGTTGTAACTGCCCAATATCCAGGTTATCGAATTTATATTGCCCATCGACTCGACCAGATCAGATGCGTTTACCAGGTTCCTCTCGATGGTCAGAATGTAGTTGAGAGTTGCTGGATCCGCTATATCGCCTTCCAAAATTATCATCTCATCCGCACCCCCAACCCTCCTCTCGGACAGGTGAATGTACGCTTCCCTCGCGGGGTCCCCCTTGGGCAGGTTGCCGGTGGTTATCTCGGCGTAGTACTCCACGTTTATTATATTGGGTATTAAGACGGCTGATACTGCCACCAGTGCAACGATTGTATAAACGGGATTTTTTCCTATAGCGACGGAAGCTTTTTCCATCGCTCTACTGGGCGCGAATGCCCTAGCGTTAATCCCTCCGGTCAAGGTTATCAGAGCGGGGACGAACGTTAGGGCTATTAAAGGAATGAGCGCCATCGCTATTGCCCCTGTTATTGCGATGAATATTAGCGCCCTTGAATTGGAAAGCGATATTGCCGATAGCCCCACTATGGTGCCTATAGCGGCCATGCAAATTGCCACGCCAGCCCTCCCTCCAAGTCTCCTGAAGGCCTCTTTGTCATTTGCCCCTTTTCCCTTTTCCTCCAGGTACTCATTGATCACGTGGATGGAATAATCTATGCCTACTCCCAAGACTATGGGAATCGCTAGAAGGCTTGAGGTGGTGATCGTTACTCCTATTAACGGTAAAATGCCCAGGGTCCATATAAACCCTATGAAGAGCGAGAGAATTGCTATCATGACTAACTTAACGCTCCTGAATGCCAGGAACAGACATATCAGGATGAAGATGAAGGCCGGAATCGCGAGCCATGAATCCCTTTGTATCCAGATCTCAAATCTCGCCAGGCCGGAGTTCAACCCATTATTTATGAGGTATTTGCTCATGAACAGGTCATACCTCTCCTCGGGCTCATAGCTCAGGATCGCCCGCTCTATCTCCAGGCCTATCCTTCTAGCGTCTTCGCTGAGCGGTTCCGCATCGATCAATAAAGGCATCATCGCCCCCTGATAGTCGAGGTTACCTCCGAGCGCCAGGTTTATCTGGGGGGTGGACCCGATCCTTGCTAAGGCCCAACATGTAGCGAAATCCTGCGAGCCCTCCGGTATATCGTAGTACTGGAGATCGTTGTTGTGAAGGAGGTAGTTCATGGTCTTGACGACCCTTGGGAGGCCCACGTCATCCTTTACCTGGGGCACTCTTCCCTGAATATGGGTGAAGAGCGCGAACATGGCTCTAACGGAGAGCTCGTCGGTTATGTTATCGATTCCCTGCTTCTGGGCTTTTCCTGAGTCCAGCTGGAAATATATAACCTCCAGATTGCTGGAGTTGCCCAGCTGAGAGATGAACCTCTCGCTGGCTACAACATTCGGGTTGTCCTGTGGGCTATAATCCGCGATCCCCACATCTATGGTCAGATTCCTCAACGCGAGTATCATGGGGATCGTGATAATGATATATGAAAGGAGTATCGCCCTCGGGTGGTTGGACGACCAATGGATCAACCTGAATAGAAGCCTTCCAAGGGAGTCTCCAGGCAACTTTTTCAGACTTCTAGCGGGCATCCCTTCCCTTCCTGTAGTATATGACAACTACCGGGATAGCTATCAATATCACTCCCAGCAGGATGAGGATCTGGAGAGGGTGTTCCTCCCTCTCCCCTATTTCGACTATCATTGAGTAAGAGCCGGATAGAGCCTCCGGTGCGACGTTCAAGAGCCTGGCAGCGAAGACCCTAAGCGCTTCGGATTTAAAGATGGAATTCAGGGAAAGCAGGACGACGGGGAGGGCATTTATCATGCCTCCGATAAACGGCAGTATCTTTTCCGTCGAGTCTGTAAAGGCCATTAATGAGATCGGGCCTCCAGAAAGAGATATAGAGGTAAACGGTCTCGAAAATGCGGGGGCCGTCCCTATTGCATCCCAGACCTCGTTTAGCCCCTCAAGCCATGTGTCCGGCAACATTAAATTTCGGATAGCCCCCTTCAGGGCTCGAGTGAGGGACTCCATTATGGCCCAGATCATGATCCAGAAGCTCTGAAAGAGGATGGGGGCCAGGCTCTCCAATATGCCTGGTAGGCCCAGGAACAGCTGAGCGAACACCATCTCTGAATCTATGGTGTAACCTGTTCCTCCGCTGAGCGTTGGCAGGATTAAAAGGAAGATGATAAGATGAATGGGATCCGATAGGATTTCGGGCAAACCCTCGAGGGCCTGGGGGGTCACCTCTACCAGCTGAACGACATCATCCGGGCTCTTAGGATATTCTGCACTTATCCTCAGACTCATCAGCCTTTCGCCAGGGGGGAGCTTTACCCTTACCTCTCTCGAGCTATTCGGCTCGAGGAGGAATGATGCCTCTTCGACGATATCTCCCATTTGGGCCCTTACCTCGACCCCATATTTGAGTCTGGAATTGGCGCTGGATACCACAACAGGAAGAAATCTTTTCTCCCCATATTCGATCAGGTCTCCCGTCCGGAAGAGTATTCCGGTGGAGCCCACCTCTATCTCGTCCTGCTCCATGCAGCTAACGGGATGAAGCAGTGAAGATAGAACTAAAAGGGAGATAAAGAATACGCTTGCACTCCACCTCACTCGGAGCATAAAAAGGGATAGAAGACTTCATATATAAACCTTTTTTATTTTTAAATCGTATTACAATTTATGTAGCTTGAGGGGGAGATTAGAAAGTTTTTCTACCTCTCCTTCTTCTTTTAATTTCTGTTCTTTATGCCCCCTATCCCAAAACTTCAAATATCCACGCTCCGTCTTTCGATGCAGTGTTCTTGTCCAGACCTCTATAGGAATAGACCAGGTCAAAGTGCTCGCCGTCCAGAAAGAATTTCTCAAATGCGGGCTGGCTAATCTTCGTAGGCATTCCCGCCGTGGAGGCGCTGTCCTCGCTATAGAGCAGGGGGCCAGGGCCGATTACATCCTGCTTACTTATGAATATATACCTTATGTTCAATTCTTCTATCTCTTCCCTGCACTCCTCATAGCTCTCAGCCACAAATATCCAATACGCCTTATTCCAGGTAACATTTTCATGCCTGGCTATTCCCATGATAAGGGCCGATTCGCCTAAGCCAGCAGCTATCACCTCCTGAGGCGCTATTTCGCCGCTGTTCTTTATCCAGTATATAGCCTCCATCTCGCCGTAGGTGAAGCCATCATCATAGGCTCTCATCGATCGGAATGGTGGGTAAACCGTCAGTCCGCACAGGACGATGAGGGAGACGAAAAACGCTACCAACATCTTCTTTCTCTTCACCTTCTCTCTAACCATTACATAGGTCAAACCGGCCAAAATGAATGCCGGGATAGCTATGTACTCAAGATGCCTGTATGGCCACAGCCATTGTATCTGAGTAAGGAGCGCCACTATAACGGAAATTATGGGCGCTACCGCTAAATAGACCAAAAATTTTTCTTTACAGAGAAAGATGCCCGTCAGCCCAATGCTCAGCGCGATAACGGACGGAACTCCCCACAGAACGGCGGAGGGCGGCAAAACCAAGCCCGAGTCCGGCATAGGAATCACGGTTAGAGAGATAAGAAGGATGAGGGCAAGGGAGAAGAGGGATAGCGCTATGATGACTATCGACCTCAGACTTCTCTCCTGATGGCCTTCATGAGCCGCCCTCCCCATTTCGGGGCGGCCGTTTTTTCTGTTTCCAATTTTTATTTTGATCTTCCTCTTTAGCCTGATGGTCAAAGGCAGCAAGAGAAGAAAAGCAGCGCCGACGATGAGTGGCGACCACCATGGAATTAATAGAAAGGAGGTTAACTGATTCAACAGACCGTCTCCGAACCGGGGAGTGCCCCAGAACCAGAAGAGCATGATAATTGGCAGGAAGCAGCCTAAAAAAGTAAGCTCAACTCTGACCTTTTTTAACTCAGTTCTCTCATTTGAGAGTTCCCTCAGGAACGATATCGCTATGACGCAGATAAGAAGGAAATATGTGGTTAGATGGTGAGTCAGAACCAGAGCGAGAGAAGCCAGGATGAGCAGGGGCAGGAACCTTTTATCCCTGTAGGATTTGTATATGAAGAGGAGAGAGTAAGCGAAGAGTACAAACCCCAGATCGGCTTTAATCGGCCTGGAAGTGGTTCCCACGAAGGTGAATGAAACGGCCAAAAGGGAAGAGGCTATCAGGGCAATCCTCATCTTATCGCTTTCCGATCTCTTCTGGAAGATCTCAATGGAGAGTAGTGCTACAGGAGGAATCGTCAATACAGCCGTTATCGGAGCCCCTATTGCAAAGGTCTCCACCGTCGGCGTGCCGAGAAGGAGCTTAAACAATCCGAAAAATGAATAGGTGCCCACGAAGGACGGATTCTCGCCCCATCCCGGGAAATCCCGGGAAAATCTCCCATTTGTTATGAGTTCATCGAGCAGATAGAGGTGCCTCCCGAGATCATCACCGATGAGCCTGTATTCCAGAAGCGGGATGAGGCGTGCGATTATCGCCGCTCCGATTATGACCGTCATTAGCGCGTAGAACCATTTTTTCTCCATCTGGGATCGCCTTACAATACTATTGGAAAGCTTCTACTTAAAACCTTCTGTGTTTT
>JGI24023J19991_10000672_pt1 | contig 26689 bp, 21 predicted proteins | sample Cruoilmetagenom1_FD_19991 | JGI IMG/M metagenome (IMG submission 19991) | reverse complement strand
CCCCACACGCTGAACCACCACCAGCAGCATGCCCCAAGCAATCAGGTGAATTGCCGCCGCCACCCGAAGGGAACCGGCGGCACCCATCCTGGCCGGCAAACTGTGGATGTTGTTCTGCCTGTCGCTGTCGACATCCATGATCGCATAGACGATGTCCGCACCGCTCATCCAGCAGAAAACGAAACCGGAAAAAAGAATCACCGTCAGCGTAAAGCGCGGATGACCGGCGGCGGCCACACTGGCCCCAAGCGGCGCCAGCGCCAGACAGAGTCCGATGCCGAAATGGCAAAGGGGGGTAAAACGCTTGAGCAGTGAGTAGCCCAACAGCGGCAACAGGGGAATCGGCCACAGGGTCAAGCACCAACCACCCAAAGCCCAGCAGGCCGCCAGGTAGACCCCCAGTCCGACAGCAGCGATGCCGAGGGCCATGGTTAGGGTCATTTTTCCGGCAGGCAGTTCTCGACCGGCAGTACGCGGATTCAATTGATCGATGCGCCGATCGAACACCCGGTTCATGGCCATGCCGAAAATACGGGCGCCCACGGCGGCAACAACGATCAGCAGCATCACCGTGATCGTCGGAAAATGGTTTCCCGCACCCAGCCAAGCCCCGGTGAAAATCAGGGGTAGGCTGAAGGCGGTATGCTCGATCTTGGTAAAGCTTAATATATTCTCTAAAGTCGCTTCGGGTTTCATGGCTGTTTATCGATGATGGTTGTGGACAGTTCACGGGCCAAGGCTTCAGCAATACGCCCGGATACCCAATCGATGTTGCGGACCAAGTCTTGCCTTCCGGTCTCATCGGCACTGTCACTGATTCCTTTAACCATGGCCCAAGCACTGCCGTAACAGCTGGCCACACGGGCCACGGCAGCGCCCTCCATGTCTGCCAGTTCGCCGATGCCGGCCAATTGCGCCCGCTGTGCGGCGTCGAATACGGGCCGGTCACAGGTGACCAGACGGGCCGGTTCCAAGACACTGAACCACCGCGAATTGCCAACCACGGCCTGCGCGGCCCGGCCGAACCGGTCGCGGTCACCTTCAACGGCGCTGTCGATTCGAAAAAGGTCCCCGACGGACCAGCGGTTGTCGAAGGTCAATCGGCCGCACAAGCCGGCGTTGACCAGCATCGATGCCCGGTGGACCAGCACCAGGTGGGTTGCCGCCATGGCCGCCGCCACTTTGCCCATGCCGCTGATGATCACGATGCTGGGCGTGTGGTTAGCACCGGCCGTCCGGAAGGTCGAAAAGGGCCGGGTGGCCAGTGGTTCGGCGGTGGTCTGCAACAGAAACGGCGCCGCTTCCGGCCGGGTGGCATAAACGATCCCAACCATCAGAGCGCACCGGCATCCCGAGCCATGCCTTCCAGGGTCTCGATGGCTCGGCGACCCTGGGCGGGAAGCGCCAGGCTGAAGTCGTTCACGAAGGTCTGGATATGCGCCTGAAGCACCTTCTCATCCATCTCCTGGGCATACCGCCGGATATAGGGCATCGTCTCCTCCGGGTGGGCCATGGCCCGGCGGATGCTTTGTTTGACCGCCGTATCGATCTGATCGATCAACGGGTCTCCCAGGCGTTTATTGGCGGCGATGCCGCCCAGGGGGATGGGCAATCCCGTTTTTTCTTCCCACCAAGCCCCCAGATCCACCACCGGCACGAATCCGGCCGCTTCGAAGGTAAAGCGGCTTTCGTGAATGATCACCCCGCAGTCGGCCCGTCCGGATGCCAATTCACCGAAGATCCGATCGTAGGTGGTAAATCGACCCTGGCGCGCACCCGGTGCCCACAACCGGAAAAGCAGGTGCGCCGTGGTCCACCGGCCGGGCAGGACCACCCGGCAATGCCGGATCTCCGTTTTACGCAGCGCTTTTTTGGCGATGAGCACCGGTCCGCAGCCAAAGCCCATGGCCGCACCGCTGCTAAGCAACCGATAACGGTCTTTGGCCTTAAGCCAGGCGTAAAAGGAGAGTTTGGTAACATCCAGTATGCCTTCCATGGCCAGATCGTTCAGGGACTCCACATCGGTAAGCAGCGGCGTCATCCGGTATCCGGTCACCCCCACGTCACCACCGGCAATGGCGTTGAACATAAAGGTGTCGTTGGGACAGGGGGAATAACCGAACGTCAGTTCCTCAACCACGGAAATATCCTATCAACGGCGCCCCCATCAGTTCCTGGAAAATTTCCGGCCATTGCCGTTGTTGCGGCGCCCGTTGAGATCGCTGTTTCGCATGGCGGCGGCGGCATCGATGCAACGGGTCTGCACCGCCTCATAGCCGAAGATGGCGTTGACTTCACGGATCATGGCGTCGCAGCAGCGGATACGAAAGGCGTCATCCATGGAGACGACGGCTTCGGCCTGATCTTTAAGGCGGACGTGCACAAAGCCCTTGCAGGGACCCGGGTATCGCTTCAGGGTCTGGTGCACCCGCATCAGGGTGTCCCGGCAGGTAGTCTCGGGGTTCACGACCAGCCGCACCTCCACGGTCCAGATTTCTTCGGCCTGGTCTATGGGGATGATGGCATCGGCGAGAATTTTGACCCCGTTTTCCTCCACCTGGGCCTCCCCCTGCACCAGTATCGCCGTATCCGATGTCAACAGATCCGCGCAACCGGCGTAGATCGAAGGGAAGACCACCACCTCCACGCTGCCATTGAGGTCTTCCACCGTGGCAAACCCCATGAGTTCTTCCTTGCGGGTACGGATCACCTTGGAACTGCTGATGGTTCCGCCGATGCGAACCGCACACTTGTCGGCCACCTCACGGATACTCAGGGCATTGACGTTGGTGAATTTCTCCAGGGTCTCCTTGTAGCGGTCCAGGGGGTGCCCGGTGACATAAAAACCCAGCGTCTCTTTTTCCTGTTGCAGTTTTTCCCGATCATCCCACTCGTCCACGGATGGAATGGCCGGAAGATTGATGGCCGGGTCCGCTCCGCTGCCGGTGTCGAACAGGCTCATCTGGGCGCTGTTTTTCTCACGTTGAATGCGCTGGCCATAATCCAGGGCATCCTCCAGCACCGCCATGAGACGGGACCGATATAGGCCTGTGGAATCCAGCGCCCCGCATCGGATCAGGCTTTCCAACACCCGTTTGTTCACTTTGGTCAGGTCCACACGCTGGCAAAAATCGAACAGGGATGAGAACTGCCCGCTTTCTTCACGTTCCTTGATGATCAATTCCACGGCGGCTTCACCCACATTCTTGACCGCTGCCAGGCCGAAGCGGATGCGGCCGTCGATGGCGGTAAAGGTCGTGCTGCTCTCGTTAATATCGGGCGGAAGCACTTCAATTCCGTGGCTTCGGCACTCGTTAATAAACTTGACCACACCGTCGATGGTGTCGATTTCACTGGTGAGCAGCGCCGCCATGAACTCGACGGGGAAGTGGGCCTTGAGGTAGGCCGTCTGGTAGGCAATCAAGGCGTAGGCGGCACTGTGGGATTTGTTGAAACCATAACCGCCAAATTTCTCGATAAGATCGAACAGATCAGTGGCAATGGTCTTCTCCACACCGTTTTCCACCGCACCGTCGATGAACTTCTCCCGGTGTTTGGCCATCAAGGCCTCAATCTTCTTGCCGATGGCCTTGCGCAGACTGTCCGCATCGGCCATGGAATAACCGGCCAACACACCGGCCACCTGCATGACCTGTTCCTGGTAGACCATGACCCCGTAGGTTTCCTTGAGGATCGGTTCCAAGGAATCCACCGGGTAAAACACTTGCTTGCGGCCGTGCTTACGGTCCACGAAGTCGTCCACCATGCCGCTGTCCAGCGGACCGGGACGATACAGCGCGACCAGTGCGGTAAGGTCGTCGAAGGATTCCGGATGCAACCGGACCAACAAATTTTTCATGCCGCTGGATTCCAGTTGAAACACACCGGTGGTGTCTCCGGCCTGGAGCAGGGCAAAGGTTTTTTCGTCGTCGAAGGGCAGACCGGCCAGATCCGGATCAGTTTTCCCCTGGGCGGTAATGCGCTTTACGGCGTGATCGATAACGGTCAGATTGCGCAATCCCAAAAAGTCGAACTTCACCAGGCCGATATCCTCGACCTTCTTCATATCGAACTGGGTGACCACCTCGCCCTTTTTTCCCTTGTACAGGGGAAGGTACTCCACCAGGGGTTTGTCGCCAATCACCACGCCGGCCGCATGGGTGGAGGCGTGGCGGGAAAGCCCTTCCAGGGCCCGGCTGATGTCGATCAGTTCGGCAATGCGCGGGTCCGACTTCACCATCTCCGCCAGCTTGGGCACTTCCTTCAAGGCCTTGTCGATGGTCATTTTCAGGCTGTCTGGGATCAGCTTGGCGATGACATCCACCTCCGCCAGAGGAAGGGCCAGGGCCCGTCCCACATCCCGGATCACCAGTTTGGCCTTCATCTTGCCGAAGGTGATGATCTGGGCCACGTAGTCGCCACCGCCATAGCGTTCAACCACGTAATTGTAGACCCGCTCCCGGCCGTGGATGCAGAAATCCACGTCAATATCGGGCATGCTGATACGCGACGGGTTCAAAAACCGCTCGAAGATCAGACCGTGCGCGATGGGGTCCAGATCGGTGATGAATAGGGAAAAAGAGACCAAACTGCCGGCGGCTGAACCGCGGCCGGGACCCACCGGAATGCCTTTCTCCTTGGCGTAACGAATAAAGTCGGCCACGATGAGAAAATAGCCGGGAAAACCCATCTCGATAATGGTCTTGATCTCGTATTCCAGTCGTTGGCGATAGACGGCTTCATCCAGGTCCGGATGCTTTACCCGGACCACCGCCATGCGGCGTTTATAGCCATCACGCACCTGCTCATCGAATAGTTCGTCGGCCGTTTTTCCCGATGCGGCATCGAACTGGGGAAAGTGGTAGGTCTTGAAGTCGAATTCGATGTGGCAGCGGTCGGCAATGGCCACCGTATTGTCGATGGCACCGGTGTAATCGGCAAAATAGCCTTTCATCTCCTCGGGGGATTTAAAATAGAGCTGATCGGAATCGAAAACGAACCGGTCGGCGTCGGCCATGGTCTTCTGGGTTTGAACACACAACAGAATCTCGTGGGCCTTGGCGTCTTGCCGGTTGAGGTAGTGGCAGTCATTGGTGGCAACCATCGGGATCGAAAGCCTGCCGCTGAGTTCGACCATGCCCTGGTTGACCTTTTCTTGGGCCGCAATGCCGTTGTTCTGCAATTCCAGGAAAAAATTTCCCTCGCCGAAAATCTTCTGGTAGTAGAGGGCCGCCTCCTCGGCCTTGTCCATCCGGTTGGCCAGAATGTACTGGGGGATATCCCCTTTGAGACAGGCGGAGAGCGCGATAATGCCTTCGGCGTAGGCGGCAAGCACCGCCTTGTCGACGCGCGGCTTATAGTAGTAGCCCTGCATCTGGCCGATGGTGCTCAGCTTGCACAGGTTTCGGTATCCCTGCTGGTTTTCGGCCAACAGCACCATGTGGCGGGTCCCCTCCCGGTCGAGGGGGGTCTTGTCGGCGAGGGTGCGCGGCGCCACGTAGCATTCGCAGCCGACGACGGGATTGATGCCGGCGGCGGTGGCCTGCTGATAAAAATCCAGCGCACCGAACATGGTACCATGATCGGTGAGGGCCACCGCCGGCATACCGTATGCTTTTACTTTTTTGAAAAGGTCACTCAGCCGAATGGCCCCGTCCAACAGGCTGTACTGGGTATGGACATGCAGATGTACAAAATCGGAAGTAGCTATGGTCATGATTTAAAATTTGAAACGTTTGGGATTGGGGATGAAATATGGTTCACGATTCTTGGTTTAGGTGGTGTCCGTCCGGAAATGGTAGATTTTGGTTCAGGCCAAGGCCGCAGCGATGTTGAAACCGGAGGCATAGCAGTGCTACGTCAAGGATTTCAACTGAGCGAGAACGCCGGCCTGGGCCGAATGATGCCATTTGTGGATGGGTACCATAGATTAATTGTCCACCCTATAGTTGGGCGCCTCTTTGGTAATAATCACGTCGTGGACATGGCTTTCCCGCATGCCGGCGGCACTAATTTTGATAAACCGGGCCCGCTGGCGAAGTTCTTCGATGGTCCGGCAGCCCACATAGCCCATACCGGCTTTGAGCCCGCCAATGAGCTGGAGGATGTTGGCGGACAGTGTTCCCCGGTAGGGCACCCGACCGACGATGCCCTCGGGGACCAGTTTGTCGTCGGTTTCCTGTTCGGTCTGGTAATAGCGGTCCTTGCTGCCCTTTTTCATGGCTTCTATGGATCCCATTCCCCGGTAGACCTTGTAGCTTCGCCCCTGGAACAAGATGGTCTCACCGGGGCTCTCCTCGGTGCCGGCGAAGAGGCCGCCGATCATGACGGTGTGTGCACCGGCCCCGACAGCCTTGGTAATATCGCCTGAAAATTTGATGCCGCCGTCGGCCATCAGGGGGACCCCGGTCTTTTCCGATACCTTGCGGCAGTTAACAATGGCCGAAATCTGAGGCACGCCGATACCGGCGACGATGCGCGTGGTACAGATGGACCCCGGACCGATGCCGATCTTAACGGCATCCACACCGGCGTCGATCAGGGCCTGGGCGCCTTCACCGGTGCCCACATTGCCCGCGATAAGCTGCATGGCGGGGAAAGCCCCCTTGAGGCGTTCCACAGCCCGGATGACGTTTCCCGTGTGGCCGTGGGAGGTATCGATAACGATGACATCGGCACCGGCGCCAAGCAGGGCTTCGGCCCGGAGCATCATGTCTTCGCCCACGCCGACAGCGGCCCCCACCCGAAGCCGTCCCATGGCGTCTTTGCAGGCCGTGGGATATTTTTTTATCTTCTCGATATCCTTGATGGTAATCATTCCGGTCAACCGCCCGTTTTCCTCCACCACCAGCAGCTTTTCGATACGGTGCTCGTGGAGCAACTTCTTGGATTCTTCCAGGCTGATGCCTTCGCTCACCGTTACCAACTTTTTACTGGTCATCACATCACTGACCTTTTTGGTCATGTCCGCTTCAAACCGCAGGTCCCGGTTGGTAACGATGCCCACCAGTTGATCGCCCCGGGTCACCGGCACCCCAGAAATGCGGTAATGGGCCATTAGCGCCATGACATCTTCAATGGGCCGATCCGGGCCGATGGTCAAGGGGTCCACGATCATGCCGGATTCTGATTTTTTCACCCGGTCGACTTCCACGGCCTGGCTCTCGACGCTCATGTTCCGGTGGATAAAACCGATACCTCCCTCGCGGGCCATGGTGATGGCGCTCTGCGCCTCGGTTACCGTATCCATGGCCGCACTGACAATGGGAATATTAAGGCTCAGTTCACGGGTTAAACGGGTATGGGTATCGACATCCTTGGGAAGCACATCGGAATAACCGGGCGTCAGCAGGACATCATCAAATGAATATGCTTCCTCTGCCATCAGGTGGGTCATGTGATCCTCCGCATCTATATGGAAGTCGGCCGGTTCGGCGGTGGTGATTATGGGTGAATTCCGTCAGCGGCCGGGTCGGTCCTTCGAAGCGGCCGGAAACGGCTTAAAAACGGGGTTTGCATGGGTTTCGGCAAGCAGGCGATGAAATCCTCGATCGGAGGCTCATGTCGGCTTCGGGCCGGTAACCGATTGATCCGGCAGGCTAACAAATGCAAGCGGCTTTTTCAATCATTATTTGGCCGCTTGACACCCCCGACCGTCCGTAATAGATTCGGGCCTTGCGTTTTAAGATATTCTTTTCGGTAAAGACAGCGGCAAGGAGGTCGTATCGCAGCAATACTGCAACGACCGACAGGGCGACCCGAGAACGATATCTTAACGCCTATAAATAGGAGCCGTAACACCGTCATGCTGTATACCATCAATGCAGACAATCCCCAACAGCGGCTGATCGGTCGTATTGCGGATATATTGAAAAAAGGGGGCCTGATCGCTTACCCCACCGATACTTACTACGGCATCGGGTGCGATATCATGAACAAACGGGCCATCGAGAAAATTTACCTGCTCAAACAGCGCAACAAGAACCAGCCCTTCAGCTTTATCTGCGCCAACCTGAAAAACATCAGCCAGTATGCAAAGGTCTCCAACTATGCCTACAAAACGATGAAACGGCTTCTCCCCGGACCCTATACCTTTATTCTGCCCGGATCGAAACTGGTTCCAAAAATTATGCTCACCAAACGCAAAACCGCCGGCATCCGCGTTCCGGCCAACAACATCTGCCTCGCCATAGTCGAGGCCTTGGGCAATCCCGTGATTTCAACCAGCGCCACCATGCCTGATGGTGATGTCTTTCACGATGCATCCTTGATCGACGATCACTTCGGGTCAAGACTGGATACGGTAATCGACGGTGGACCGGTAGCGGGAAAGCCCTCCAGTGTGGTTTCTTTAGAAGACGATGTGCCGGAAATCATCCGAGAAGGATTGGGAGACGTCAGCCTCTTCTGAATAGATTCTTGCAGGCGATGGGGATGGCCCCCTTGTAGAGCCCGTTCGGTCGTTTCCATCGTGACCGGTGATGAAGGCATTCAATTCATTTCGCAATCACGGTTCCCTATGGCTGGTATCGATATTCGGCATAGATACCGGGGTGAATCGCCTTGGAAATCAAACCGGATAAGGATGTGGACATCAGGTAGCGCAGCAACGACAGCTTTTCGTCACGGGCATAAACCGGAACCACCGCGCCGTCGACACCGCCCAATTCACCGGCCCAGGCAAGGGCATCTTCGAAATTGCCGAGCCGGTCCACCAGCCCCAGCGCCTTGGCACCCTCGCCGGTGAAGATTCGCCCGTCAGCCGATTGGGCCACCTGGGCACGGTCCATCTTTCTGCCTTCGGCGATTGCCGTGACAAATTGTTCATGGATGCCGCTGGTAATGGATTGCAGGATTTCGCGCTCGTCGTTCCGCATCTCTCGGGTGGGCGACCCGGTATCCTTGTAAGGTCCGCTCTTTATCACGACGGGAACCAACCCGATCTTGTCAAGCAGCCGGCTAAAATTCGTGTAACCCATGATCACGCCGATACTGCCGGTAATCGTACCTGGATTGGCCACGATACCGTCAGCCGCGCAGGCCACGTAATAGCCGCCGGAGGCAGCCACGGCGCCCATGGAAGCCACGACCTTCTTGGTGCCGATGGTTTTTCGGATCTCACGGTAAATCTCCTGAGACGGCCCCACCGCACCGCCGGGAGAATCGATACGGACAACGATGGCCTTAATGTCTTCATCCTCCCGGAATCGACGAATATGCGCGATCGTATCCCGCGCATCGGCGATCGCCCCTTCAATTTCAATGACCCCCACGGCCTCGCCGCGAAAATCGCCGGCAGCCCTGCCCATCCATCCCGCCATGGCCATGATGCCAAGCGCCAGCCCGGTAAAAACGGCAAAGGATGCCAGTAGAAAGAATAGGTAGGGATGGCGTCTCGAAAACATGGCAGGCTCCTTATAAATCAATGCCGGCGGGCCTTTCAGGCAAACCGCCGGCATTGATGTTCGGATCGATGAAATTACTATTCGTCGTTGTTGAGCTTTTCCTGCAGGTTCTCACGAAGGATTTCGCCGAAACTGGAGGTAACCGGCCCCATGTTGTTGACGTACTCGGTCAGCAATTCCTGACCATCTTCCATGTCGAGTCGTTTGATGGAAAGACCGATACGCCGCTCGTCACTGTTGATGTTCATCACTTTGGCGGTCAGCACCTGGCCTACTTCAAACAGGCCCACCGGGGTTTTTATTTTCTCCTTGCTGATTTCGGAAACATGCACCAACCCTTCGATGCCCTCTTCAAGCTCGACAAAGACACCGAAGTCAGTCACATTGGTTACGGTACCGGTGATCTCCTTGCCCACCTCATAGCGCTCGGCGGCCGTATCCCATGGATCGGCCTGCAGCTGTTTGATGCCCAAGGAGAAACGCTCCTGGTCCTTGTCGATTTCCAGAACGATGGCCTGAATCACATCACCCTTCTTGTAAATTTCAGAGGGATGCTTGATTCGCTTGGTCCAGGAGATATCGGAGATGTGAACCAGACCGTCGATGCCTTCGTCGATTCCAATGAATAGGCCGAAGTCGGTGATATTCTTGATCTTTCCTTCGATGGTGGTACCTATCGGGTATTTATCGCTGATCACATCCCAGGGATTGGGAGCGGCCTGCTTCATGCCCAGGGAAATCCGCCGGTTTTCCGGTTTGATATCCAGCACCATGGCGTCCACCATCTCACCCACGGAGACCACCTTGGAGGGATGGCGGACCTTGCGTGTCCAGGACATTTCAGACACGTGAATCAGGCCCTCGATCCCCTCTTCCAATTCGAGAAAGGCGCCGTAATCGGTTAGGCTCACCACCTTCCCGTTGATGCGCGAACCCACGGGATAGGTATCGCTGGCGCTGGCCCATGGATCTTCGGTAAGTTGCTTCATGCCTAATGAAACACGCTCACGCTCAAGATCCAGACTCAGGATCTTGACATCGATTTCGTCGCCCACAGTAAATAACTCGGAGGGGTGCTTGACCCGCCCCCACGAAATATCGGTAATGTGCAGCAACCCGTCCACGCCGCCCAGGTCCACAAACACGCCGTATTCGGTCAGGTTCTTGACGATACCGGGAACCACTTTGCCTTCGTGAATGGTTGCCAGTGTCTTGGATCGCTTCTCCTCACGTTCCTCTTCCAGCAGCACCCGCCGGGAAAGCACGATATTGCTACGCTTGCGGTTGTACTTGAGGATTTTAAATTCGAATTCCTTACCGACCATTTCATCCAGATTGCGAATGGGTCGAAGATCCGCCTGGGATCCGGGCAGGAATGCCTGAACGCCGATGTCCACGGAAAATCCACCCTTAACGCGATTGGTGATGGTTCCGCTGATGGTCTCATCGGCTTCGTGACGAGTTTTAATGTCGTCCCAAACCTTGACCTTCTCGGCTTTTTCTTTGGACAGAACGACCACTTCATTTTCGTCATCCCACCATTCCACCATTACTTCGACGGAATCCCCCACCTGTGCTGAAACTTCGCCATCCATCTCGAATTCCCGGATGCGAATCTGGCCTTCCGACTTGTAGCCGATATCGACCAAGACGTGATCTTTGTCCACAGAAATGATTTTTCCGTTGACCACCTCACCTTCGGCAAAACGTTTGAAGCTCTCCTCGTACAGATCCATGAGCTCCGCCATACTTTCGCCGGTAACACTGTCTTTCTCGACCGGTTCCTCAGTTGATTCGTCGTCTAAAAAGTTGTCCATTGACCGATGATTACCCCCTTAGCCTCATTTTATTTTACTGCTGATACAACCGCATGCAGTATAGCCCAAAAGCTATACAGAAAGGTCAGGTAAAATGCAATACAAAAATAACTTTTCCGTACCCACCTCAAATGTATTGTCCGACAAGGGTCAAGATCAGGTCGACAACCCGTCGGGCGGTCATGGCCGTCGAATCGATGACCACGGCATCGCCGGCCGGCTTCAGTGGCGCAATCTCCCGACCGCTGTCATCGTCATCCCTGCGACGGATATCCGCCTCAATCCGTTCGAGGGTCTGATCACCGGCTTTGCCGTATTGCGCATAGCGGCGCAGCGCCCGCTGTCGAACGGTTGCCTCGAGAAAGAACTTGAGATCCGCTTCGGGAAAGACAACCGTTCCCATGTCGCGGCCCTCGGCCACCAGGCCCTTGGCCCGCCCCGCCTCACGCTGAATGCCCAAAAGGGCCTGTCTGACCACCGGACGGGCCGACACCACCGAGGCCAGCATGGTGATCTCCGGTGAGCGGATCCGGTCGGTAATGTCCACGCCGTTCAACACCAGACGACGTTGCCCAACCCGAAGCCGCATTTTTTCACAGATTTCGCCAAGGCCCTGATCATCATCCGATCGGACGGAGGCGGCACGAACGGACCAGGCGACGGCCCGGTATAAGGCCCCGGTATCCAGGTACCGGTACCCCAGTTCACCTGCCAACATCTTGGAGACCGTGGTCTTGCCGGCACCGGCAGGCCCGTCAATGGTAATCAGCAACAATGGGTTGGTAAGCATTTTCGTTTTCCCGTCTGCAACCGTCACGGACAATATCTAATGAAGGGCCGTTTTCAGCGCCCGGATAAAACGCCGGTTCTCCGCTTCAAGACCGACGTTGATGCGAATATAGGTGGGATATCCATAGGCGCACATGGACCTGACGATTACGCCCTGCCGCAGCATGTTTTCGAACACGGTGTCCGCCGGTTGCCCCACGTCGATCAGAAAAAAGTTGGCCTCGGTCTTGAAGTAGGTCAGGCCCAGCCGATCCAATGCGCGATACAGCTCGTTCAGTCCTCGATGGACCATGTCCACCGTCTCTTGCAGAAAGGCCCGGTCATCCAAGGCCGCCGCCGCCGCTGCCTGAGCCATGGCATTGACGTTAAAGGGTTGACGAACCCGATTAAGCACCTCCGCCAGTGCAGCCGGCATGATTCCGTAACCCATCCGCAGCCCGGCAAGACCGTATGCCTTGGAGAAGGTCCTAAGGGTCACCAGCGGACGGTCCAGATCCGACGACTTCCCGGTTTTAAGGCCATCGGCAGATCTTGCGAACTCGATATAGGCCTCGTCCACGACCACCACCAGATCGTCGGGAAGCCGGGCCATGAAGCGGTCAAAATCCTTTTGGGTGACCACCGTACCGGTGGGGTTGTTGGGGTTGCAGACGAAAACCAGCCGGGTATCGGCGGTGACCCGCCGTGCCATGGCGTCCAGATCCATGGTCATGGCCTTCAAGGGCACATCATCCACCAGGGCGCCGGCGGCGGTGGCGGTAATGTCGTACATGAGAAATGAGGGGCGCGGCACAACCACCCGGTCACCGGGCCGGACCAAGGCCCTCACCAGCAGGGCGATGATGTCGTCCGAACCGTTTCCGATCACCACATTCACCGGCGAAACGCCGTTGGCATCGGCGATCTTACGGGTCAGCCGGTGACCGGCGCCATCCGGGTAGCGGTGAAGCGTGGACAGCGATTGCCGGATGGCCGCCAACGCCTTCGGTGAGGGCCCCAACGGGTTTTCGTTGGAGGCCAGCTTGATCGAATCGCTGATGCCGTATTCGCGTTCCAAGGCCTCCAGCGGCTTGCCGGGGAGATAGGGTTCGATGGCCTGAATGTAATCGGGTATCGTCAGTTTCATGTTCCATCATCGGCTAAGGGATTGTTCTATTTGCGGGCCGCTTTTTCTCCGGCGGCGATGGCCTCCATATTCAGGGGAATCAGCTTCGCTTTCTCGCTGAATTCGGCTTTGATGCAATGCTTGAGGGTTTCCATGGGAACAATATCACTGCGGGCCACGAAGGCGGAAAGGGCCACGATGTTGGCGGCCTTTACACTGCCAAGATCCTTGGCGATCTCCACCACCGACACCGGAAACTCGTCCACATCGTTCCGATCGGCCCCGAAGTCGATCAGCGAACGGTTGATAAAAATAATGCCGCCTTTTTTCACCGTGGGGGCAAACTTCTTGAGGGAGGGGCCGTTCATGGCCACCAGGTGGAGCGGATTTTTGATGATGGGCGAACCGATCGGCCGATCACTGATCACCACGGTGCAATAGGCCGTCCCCCCCCGCATTTCAGGCCCATAGGAAGGCACCCAAGCCACCTCGAAGCCCTCCTCCATGGCGGCATGCGCCAGAATCTTGCCGATTAACAAGATGCCCTGTCCACCGAATCCGGCAAACATGATTTCGCTCTGCATTGCGCCTCCTTACAGTCACTTCCGGCGTTGCCCGTCCGCGGTTATGCCGGAATTTTGTAGTCACCGGGTTGGTAATATGCCAGCAGGGTCTTCTCGGTCCAGTCCACCGCCTCCACCGGGGTCATCCCCCAGTTGGTGGGACAGGTGCTGACCACCTCGACAAGGCTGAAGCAACGGTTTTCCAACTGGTAGGTAAATGCCTGTTTAATCGCCTTTTTCGCCTTGTTAATATACTTGGGTTTGATGACCGTCTGACGCGTGATATAGGCCGGGGTTTGCAGGGCGGCCAGCAGTTCGGCCACCTTGATGGGCATGCCCACCTCCTCGACATTTCTGCCGAGGGGCGAGGTGCTGGTGCGCTGGCCCGGCATGGTGGTGGGGGCCATCTGGCCGCCGGTCATCCCGTAAATGGCGTTGTTGACGAAAATGGTGGTGAACTTTTCGCCCCGGTTGGCCGCATGGATGATCTCCCCCATGCCGATGCTGGCCAGGTCCCCGTCGCCCTGGTAGGTGAACACCATCAAGTCGGGTCGCACCCGCTTGATGCCGGTGGCCATGGCCGGCGCCCGCCCATGGGCCGCCTCCTGAAAATCACAGTTAAGATAATTGTAGGCCAGTACGGCACAGCCAACGGGGGCGATGCCCACGGTGCGTCCCCGGATACCCAGTTCGTCAATGGTCTCGGCCACCAGCCGATGGATCACGCCGTGGGTGCATCCCGGACAGTAGTGGGTATGGGCATCGGAGAGGGCCTCCGGTTTTTTAAAGGTCTTTCCCATTTTATATGTGCTCCTTACGCTTGTGAGCCTTAAAATCCGTTGGGGATTGCCGGTTGATCAGGCAAACCGTTCCTTGACCACGTCGATGACTTCTTCGGGGGTGGGAATATCACCACCGCATTTGCCGTACCAGCTGACCGGAAGTAAGCCTCTGACGAAGCGATCGACATCCTCCACCATCTGCCCCATACTCATCTCGATACTCAGCACATGGGTGCATGACGGTTTCGAGACCGCATCAGCCAAGGCTTTTTCGGGAAAGGGGAAAAGGGTCTGAGGACGAAGCATACCCACCTCGATACCCTCGGCCTTCAACATGTCGATGGCCGTGCGACAGACTCGGCTCATGGTGCCGTAACTGACGATGAGCCCCGTGTAATCGCCGTCGGTGTTGTACGATTCGGACATCACCGTTTCGGCGCGCATGCGTTCGTACTTGGCCTTGAGCTGCAGGTTGTTGTCGTTGAGTTGCACCGGATCCAGGAACAGGGATTTGACCAGGTTGCGGGATTTGCTCTTGCGATGATCCATGCCATTTGTGGCCCAGGCGTCCTTGTTGGTCGGTTCGGATTTCAAATGGTCGGGGAACGCCACCGGCTCCATCATCTGCCCGATGAGGCCGTCGCCCAGAATCATTACCGGATTTCTATATTTCTCGGCCAGGGGAAAGGCATTCATCACCATTTCAACGGCCTCCTGGACACTGGCCGGGGCCATCACCAGCAGGCGGCAGTCGCCGTGACCGATGCCCTTGGTGGCCTGAAGATAGTCTGCCTGGGAAGGCAATATCCCCCCCAGCCCCGGTCCGCCACGCATGATGTTCACAAAGACGGCCGGACACTGGGCCGCGGCAATATAACTGATGGCTTCGCTCATGAGACTGATGCCCGGACTGGATGAGGTGGTGAACACCCGTTCACCGGCACCGGCGGCACCGAAGATCATGTAACCCACAGCCACTTCACTCTCCCCTTGCAGAAAAACGCCCCCCACTTCCGGCATACGGCGGACCAGGTATTCGGCCACTTCGGACTGGGGGGTAATGGGATAGGCGAAGTAGTTCAGGCAACCTGCCCTGATGGCTGCTTCACCGATGGCTTCGTTTCCCTTCATCAATACCTTTGCCATGGTGCTCCTCCGTTTACCGCCCTCAGGCGCTGGCTTCTTCGGTTTCAGTAATGGTAATGGCCACATCCGGGCACATGATGCAGCACATGGTGCAATGAATGCAATCTTCCGGACGTGCCTGAAAGACGGGGTAGTAGCCTTTCGCATTGACATCGGGGGAAATTTCAAGGACATTTTTTGGACAAACGGCGATGCACAAGCCGCAACCCTTGCACCGGTCCTTATCGATAATGTGTTGATAGGCCATTGACCGTTGCTCCTTATCGCATGAGATTCATATTCCGTTTAAAAACCGACGATACCGCACCGCCGGATGGCCGACATGCCGGAATTTGGAAACGTGGAGATTTAAACCGGACCCCGGCCGATAAACGCCGGTTAATCCCTAACTTTCCGATGTATCTAAGGATTCCGCCCGTTTCCAAGGGGGGACCAGCTGACGTTTCAGGGCCAGCACCGGACACTGGATAGCCTTTTTATCCAACCGGGTCAACAGCTTCACCGGCGTGGTGATGAACACCAGGGGGACGTTTCCGGCCTCGGCCACCCGTCGGGAAAAGTCGTAGCCCACCAGAATATCCTGCTCGGTGGTCTCTTCCATGAAATTGGCATTGCCGACAATGCCGGTAATCTTGATATTGGCCTTGGCCTCAATCTCCCTGCGGATCGTCAGGCAGCCGTCTATCGTATTGGTGTGAGGGCGATTGGGGTTGATCACCTGAAGGACCTGCAGGACCTTTCCCCTCAGCGAATCGGCCAGCGCCGCCAGAACCGTAGCGCCCACTTCGTCTCCCCCCACATCCAGCAAGGCCAGGCCCGACGGATTTCGCAGCATGCCGGACACCTCGGGGGTAAGGATGGGCAGATCCGCATGCATGTACTGTTTGGGCGGCAGCACCACGTCAATGCCCAGGCGGGTCAATTCATGGCGCGCCTCACGGGTCCTGAAATAGGGATTCACCAAATCCAGGTCCGCCAGCCGAACTGCCGTACCCCGCGCATGCATGTGGACGGCAAGGTTGATGGAGACTTCGGTTTTTCCACACCCGTAGGCGCCGACAATAATGACGATACCCTTAAATTCCAGTTTCAACTGACAATGGATCCTTTTTCAATCGTTTAACGAGGTCGGCAAATGGCGGCAACATGCCGGAAGCGATCGGGATGGTCCCGATGCTTAAACGCTTTCACCTTTCTCCGGCCGACATCGTGTGGTAAATAAAGCAGTCACGTCATCACCGCATACATACAACGGCCAACCGTGGAGGTAAATTAACCAATGGCAACCATTACAGGTCTCGAGGTATTCTTAAGTTCCCCGCCACCGTCGGTAAAAAACCGTCGGCTGGGCCTCTTGTGCAATCCGGCATCAGTGGACCGCCGGCTGATGCATGCGCGCCAGCGCATTGACCGGAAGCTACCCGGCCAACTTAAAGCGCTTTATGCGCCACAACATGGCTTCTTTGCGGAAAAACAGGACAACATGATCGAATCCGCCGACCGGTTTGACCCGGCGACAGGCCTTCCGGTGTTCTCACTATACGGAAACACGCGCGTTCCTTCCCGGGCCATGCTGGATCCCATCGACGTGATGATAGTCGATCTTCAGGATGTGGGTACCCGGGTCTATACCTTTGTCTATACCCTCTCCCACTGCATGGAAGCAGCCCGACAGTACGGTAAGAAAATCATCGTTCTGGATCGGCCCAACCCCCTGGGCGGGCTTCGGGTGGAAGGAAACTTGCTGTCTCCCGAGTGTTCATCCTTTGTGGGCCGTTACCCCATCCCCATGCGCCATGGCCTGACCATCGGAGAACTGGCCATTTTGTTCAACACCCAATTCGGCATCGGCTGCGACCTTGATGTAGTGGCCATGCAAGCATGGAAAAGAGAAATGCACTTCGGTCAAACCGACCTACCCTGGGTGGCGCCGTCGCCCAATCTTCCCACGCCGGCGTCGGCCATGGTCTACCCGGGCCAGGTGATCTGGGAGGGCACCAACATTTCCGAAGGCCGGGGCACCACCCAACCTTTCGAACTATTCGGGGCACCCTTTTTAGTGCCCGAGCGCCTGATGGAAAAAATCGATAGGATGCTTTTAAGCGGGGCCTTGCTCAGGCCGGTTGAGTTTGAGCCCACATCCAACAAATGGGCCGGGCATCCGTGCAAGGGGTTTCAACTGCATGTCACCGAACCGGCGGCCTATTCGCCCTACGCCCTCTCGCTCGGACTCTATCAGGCCTTATACCAGTCATACCCCGACCGATTTGCCTACAAACAACCGCCCTATGAGTACGATGACGAACACCTACCCATGGATTTGATTTTAGGCGACCGTCGAATCCGGTCGCAAATCGAAGCCGGCACACCACTGCCGGCGATGATTTCAAGCTGGAAAACCGCGCTGTCTGAATACACGAAAATGATCGGAAATGTATATATTTACGATTAGTCAATCGCAAGCAGGATCACTGGCGGAAAACGAAAACCCCGACCGGCGAGCCGATCGGGGCAACACTTTTCAGCAATCGGAAACCGACGCGCCTATTTTTCAGTTTTAAGCGTTTCAATCTCTTTTTTAAGCTCATCAATCTCTTGCTTGTAGTTATCGGTATCGTCATCGGCGGCATCGACGGCACCGTCATCCTTTTTCCAGCTATCTTTGAGTTCATCAAATCCCAGATAGAGGGCGAGCCCGCCACCCAGCAACAGCGTCACCGGAATCGCGCCGGCCAGCAACTGAAGAAATTCGCCAAACCACACCGACAGGCCGATCAGGCCCAGAACCGCTGCCACCGCTCCACCAATTAGCGTTTTCATAGAGAATCATCCTCCTTCTTTAACCTTTTTGTAGTTAGATTGATCAAAATGGTTCATCGGCCAATCCGGGCGTGTATCACCACAGCGGCGCGACATGCTCCTTCGCTTTCTCCAGTGTTTGCCGGAAGATTTGAAGTCTTTGGAATATTAATGGAATCAATCAGATAGCAACTTTATCAGTGACGCTATCAAGTTCTATGGCAATAACATAGAAGCCGGATCGGCGCAAGCATATTTTTCTCCCGTCAATATGGCGTTGCAAAGGTTCAAGGCTTCTGTTATTTTTTCGAAACATCATCAACATCCATCCTTCTGGATTCTAACATTCTAAAACTATGAAAAATCAAAAAAATCGCCCCTTCTCTTCGATCGTGTCGAAGATGCGTCAGTGGATCAACCGCTTGCTAAAAAATTCACACGACCATTATTTCTGTTTTCTGCCATCCCCCACCGGAACCCTCAGCGCGCTTTTTTTCAACCGCCTGTTTTCGGGAATTTTCATGGGCGGAGAGCAGACGGACATCGTCAAAAACATTCCTGACGATGCGATTGTCATTTATACGACCAAATACAAAAGCCGTTTCGAATTTCTCTTTTCCCACACGCGGTTCCGAGAACTACGCCTGCCGGTGCCGAAGCTGGCTTTCGATTCCGACATTTATATCTGGCAGCCCCTGTCGCGTATATTTCGCATCTGTCTGGCCTACCTGGATGAACTGGTTCGACGGCGACGGATCCCGGACCCTTACCGCAACGATTACTACCAGCGCGAATTGCTCACATCGGGTTGTGCCATGCTCACCCTGGTTGAAAAAAAGGGGTTTTATCGCCGATTCGTGAAGGAGCGGACCGATCCGCTCGCCTGCCTGATCGAAATGCAAAATAGGATCGACCGACCGATCTACCTGGTGCCCCAACTGATGTTTTTCGGGAAAAAACCGTTGCCGGCAGTACCCAATCTGGTGGACATGTTTTTCGGAACCGCCCAACACCCTGGAATCGTGAGAAAAACCGTCACCTTGACCCGATATCCAGGCAAAATTTTCGTTGAGCTTTCCCAACCAATGAACCTGCGACAGTGGCTGAGCCGGTCGGTTCACTCGGAAAAGCCCTTGGAACATCAGGCCCTTCGATTGCGGCGCCAGCTCCTGCTTCAGCACAACCGCCACCGTCAGAGCATCACCGGGCCCGTCTTGAAATCAAGTGAAGAGCTGAAAGAGTCCATACTAACCAACGACCGCTTGCAGACCTTCATAAAAAAACATGCCCGATCAAGGCAGGAGCCCATCTACAAAATCAGAAAAAAAGCGGACGGATATCTGGATGAAATTGCCGCGCGCTATAGTCCGGCCATGGTCCGTATCATGTCATCGGTGGTGGGCTGGATCGTCAACTCCATGTTCGACGGCGCCGTCATCGACAAGGCCGGACTGGCCCGGGTCAAAGCGATGTCCATGAACGGACCGCTAATTCTGATTCCCTGCCACAAGAGCCATATCGACTATCTGATCCTGTCCTACATCCTCCACAATAACAACATGCCCTGTCCCCATGTCGCCGCGGGGAAGAATCTCTCCTTCTGGCCACTGGGCCCCCTTTTCCGCGGTGCCGGCGCCTTTTTTCTGCGTCGGACCTTCAGGGGGGCGGTGCTCTATACCCGCGTTTTTTCCGCCTACATCCACAAACTGTTGGAAGAGGGATTCAATATCGAGCTCTTCATCGAAGGGGGAAGGAGCCGCACCGGCAAACTGCTCATGCCAAAACTGGGGCTGATCTCGATCCTGTTGGATTGCTGTCGCAATGGCGCCTGTGAAAACATGGCATTCGTTCCCGTTTACATTGGCTATGACCGGATCGTCGAAGAGCAGGCCTATGTTCACGAAGTGGAAGGCGGCAAGAAAGAAGATGAGAACCTCAGCCAGATACTCCGTGCCCGGCGTTTTTTGAAAAAGCGCTACGGCAAAATCTATATCAACTTCCACACCCCCATCACCATAAAGGATCTGTTGGCCGACAACTCCTTACCCCTGGACCGGTTGCCCCAAAAAGAGGTCAACGCCCTGTGCCGAAATATAGGCTGGCGTGTCATCAATGCCATCGACAAACAGACCGTCGTCACCCCTCACGGCCTGGTTTCCGCCGCCATCTTGAGTATCTCCAAACCCCGCTTCACCAAAGAAGAGCTGATGGAAACGGTCGGTACCTACCTGACATTCGCCACGGCCCAGAACGCCAAATTGGCAGACACCATTATTCTCAACCCGGACGGTGCCATGGAATATGCCATCGACCGCTTTTTGTCGCGCAAATGGCTGGAAAAGACAAGCGGCGACAAGGACCTGTCGGAAGACCGGGCCGGCTTTACGGCCAACATTTCCAAACGCGCCTTGTTGGAATTTTACAAGAACAACTGTATCTCGTATTTCGTCCCGGCGGCCTTCACCGCCCTGGCCATCCTGAAAACGGATGCCTTTCAATTCAGTGCCGCCGAATTACACACCGAGTACCATTTCTTCCAGGATCTCTTTAAATATGAGTTTGCCTTCGATCTGGAGCGTCCACCGGTGCATTACGTGAGAAAAACTATCAAATCATTCATCGATGACGCTATACTCATGCCCCACCCGACCATCCCCGACAGTTACCAGATCACATCCTCGGGATACCGGAAATTGAAGCTGTTCGCCGCCTTTCTAAAGCCCTATTTCCAATCCTATAGGGTCGTGCTGCACTTTTTCAAGACCAACCGCAAGGAAAAACTGGACACCAAGGATAGGCTTAAGAAAATTCAGACCCTGGGTCATCAAATGCTAAAAAATAAAGAGATCGACCTTGTCGAATCCATATCCAAGGTCAACTATGCCAATGGCTTGAGTTATTTTTCCACCAACGGCATTAAAAATCATGAGAACGAGGCACGCATCGCCCATTTTGAAACGCTTATCCAAACCTACTTGAACCTGTTGGGCCCATGAAGGCACTGATCCTGGCCGCCGGATTCGGAACCCGGCTGGCCCCCCACACCCGAACCGTCCCCAAAGCCCTGTTCCCGGTTGCCGGCATCCCGGTGCTGGGACGCATGATCACCAACCTGAAACGGGCCGGCTGCAGCGAGATTGCCGTAAATGCACACCATCTGGCCCATCGGATTCGGTCCTACCTGGCGGAAAACGATTTTGGATTGCCCGTACACCTGAGCCACGAGCCTGAAATCCTGGGTACCGGCGGCGCCATCCGCCACTTGGCTGACTTTTTGGGTGACAATCCCTTCATGGTGGTCAACGCTGATATCGTCACCGACATCAATCTGGCGGGCATTTATCGCCGCCATCGGAAACACGGCGCACGGGTGACCCTGGTCATGCACGACCGTGCCCCCTTCAACCAGGTCTGGGTGGACAATCGAAATCAAATTGTGGGATTCAAACGATCTTGCAACCCTGCCGACCATGGTCGCCACCGGGAAATGGCCTTTACCGGCATTCACGTCATTGACGCCGACATCATCCGGCGGATACCCGGTGACGGGTTCAGCGATATCATTTTCGTTTATCGGCAAATGCTCGACGAAGGCGTCCCTATTCATGCCCATGTGGTCACCGATCACTACTGGCAGGACGTGGGTAGCCCGGATCGCTACCGGGATGCCGTCGTGGATGCCGTGGCACCCGGGGTTTTTCAAACGGCCTTCCCCGAGGAACAGCCCGCTGCCGTGCAATGCCGCCGATTAAGCGGCGATGGTTCCGATCGCCATTGGTTCCGCCTGACCGCCGGCAGACATCGACTGGTTATGGCGGACCATGGCATCAACCCCGGATTGCCGGGCAGTGAGGTCAACGCATTTGTCAGGATCGGCACCCACCTCCACCGATGCGGCCTTCCCGTACCGCGGATCCACGCCCACGATGGTTTCAGCGGACTGGTTTTCCTTGAAGACCTCGGGGACCGCCATCTACAGCAGATGGTACGGCAAGCGCCGGGGAATAGCCATGTCGAAATGATTTACCGTAGGGTCATCGATACGCTGCTTGACCTGACGGAAAAGGCGGCCGACGGCTTTGACCCCGCCTGGACCTGCCAGACCCGGTCCTACGATGTTGAGCTGATACTGGACAAGGAGTGCCGCTATTTCGTGGACGCTTTTTTAAACAATTACCTGGAGATGGCCGTCCGCTACGACAATCTGGCAGCGGAATTTGAACGCCTGGCCCGATGCACCATCGACAACGGCATCGACGGATTGATTCATCGGGATTTTCAATCCCGCAACATCATGGTCCGGAATGACCGGCACTATCTCATCGACTTTCAGGGGACCCGATACGGACCGATCCAGTACGACCTGGCCTCCCTGCTGATCGATCCCTATGCGGGTTTGGATCAGGATCTTCAACAACGGCTATTGAATTATGCGGCGAAACAGTCAGCAAAACGGTTGGACGGTGATTATGATCAGTTCATCCGGGGCTATCGCTACTGCACGATCACACGGAATCTTCAAATGCTGGGGGCTTTCGGGTTTTTGAGCCGCATCAAACAGAAAAAGGCCTTTGAACAATGGATTCCCGCCGCGGCCGCCATGTTGGCCGGTAACATCCATCGCGCCGACCGCCATGGGTTTCCCGAACTGACCACCATTGCCAAAGCGATCGCCATGGGATAACCGGGGGGATGGCGCTTGGCTCGGCAATTAATGTTAGATATTACATAGAATGGGGGATCTATATGGAAACGATAAGTTTAATGCTAAATGGGTTGCCGGGCAACGTCGCCTCGATTATCGCGGGCCATGCCTTGGGGGATGCCCGGATCACGCTTTTGCCCCACTCGCTCACCGGTCCGGAGATCGAAGCCGACCAATGCACCATTTCCGGCACGTCCATCGAACTGATTAAACCGGCCGACCGGGAAAAGAAAATTGACAGCCTGGTCAAGATGCACGGAGAATTTATCAGCGTGGACTACACCCACCCGTCTGCCGTCAATGACAACGCCACATTTTACTGTGAACACGGCTTGCCCTTTGTCATGGGCACCACCGGCGGCGATCGGGAGAAGCTGACCCGGACAGTGGCCGATTCGACGATCTGCGCGGTGATCGCCCCCAACATGGCAAAGCAGATTGTCGGGTTTCAAGCCATGATGGAATACGCGGCCAGCACCTTTCCCGGCATTTTCAACGGCTATTCACTGACCGTCCGGGAAAGCCATCAGGCCGGCAAGGCGGATACCAGTGGCACGGCCAAGGCCATGGTCTCCTGTTTTAGGCGCATGGGCATCGATTTTTCAGCGAAAGCGATCGCCATGGAACGGGACCCGACGGTTCAACGCGAGGTATGGGGCATTCCCGAGGCCTACCTGTCCGGTCATGGATGGCATACCTATCGGTTGCGCTCGCCGGACAACACCGTAGCCTTTGAATTCCAGCACAACGTCAACGGCCGCGACGTTTATGCGGAGGGCACCATGGATGCGGTCTGTTATCTGGCCCGACGATATAAAGCGGGGGATAGCGGCCTGATCTTTTCCATGATCGATGTGCTCAAGAATTAATATCCGCCACGGTCTGATCAATTCCTCGAGAATCTTTTTTCGATAAATCAGGGGTTAAGTTAGCGGAAAAGTGGTCGATGATAAATTTGTACGCCCCAGCATCATATTGACCAACCCGGGCCGTATAGCGGAAAAATCGGGGAACGATGCCGACCGGATCGATCTCGCTGAACTGCCAATCAACCATTAATTGAGGGAAAAATGGACGTCAAATACATCAACCCATTTGTCGACGCGGTCAAAAACCTGTTCAACACCATGATCGAGGTACCCTTCAGGCTGGGCAAACCCAGCCTGAAGAAAAGCAACATCCCGACATATGAGATCAGCGGTATCATCGGCCTCTCCGGAAGCGTGACCGGTTGCGTGGTGATCAACCTGTCCAAGGAGATTGCCCTGCAACTGGTGTCTGCGCTCATCGGAGACGAGGTGACTGAGCTCGATGACGACTGCACCGACGCCATCGGTGAAATCGCAAACATGATCGCCGGCAACGCCAAGACCGAATTCCCCTGCGCGGGGACCTCCATCAGCGTGCCCAGTGTGGTGGTCGGCAAGCACAAGGTTTCCTATCCGTCCGGCCTGCCCATCATCACCATTCCCTGCATTACCGACAAGGGCGAAATGATCATTGAAATGGCTTTAAAAGAGAGCATTTAACTATATTTCCTATACATTACCATTCTTTTCAATCTGAATATTTTCCGCATTTTTCATTCGGGGTACAATCTGGGCTACAAATAAATCGCAAATCAGCTGTTTTCATTATCCAGCACTTTCCTGACCATTGTTGCCAGATCTTTTTTGGAGAACGGTTTCTGGATGAAGTTCACCCCCTCGTCCAGGACGCCGTGATAGGCGATGGTATTGGCCGTATATCCGGACATGAACAGGTGCTTGAGATCCGGGTAGAGGGATTGCAGCCGCTCTGCCACTTCACGCCCGTTCATTTCGGGCACGATCACGTCGGTGAGGAGCAGGCGAATCTTGCCGGTGTGTGCCTCGGCCAGGCCCATGGCCTCATTTGGTGTGCCTGCGCTCAACACGGTGTAACCCAGCCCGTTGAGGATTTTTTCGGCGAGTTTCAGAAGTGAGAGATCATCCTCCACCAGCAGGACCGTCTCTCCGCGGCCCGGCGGGATATCCACCGTGCTTTCCCCCTGGCTTTCGACAGCTTTGCCTTCATGCCGGGGCAGGTAGATCTTGAAGGTCGTCCCTTTGCCCGGTTCGCTGTAGACGTTGATGAACCCGTTGTTCTGCTTGACGATGCCGTAGATTGTGGCCAGCCCCAGGCCGGTGCCCCTATCCACACCCTTGGTGGTGAAAAACGGTTCGAAAATATTGTCCAGTATTTCCTTGTCCATGCCGCAGCCGTTGTGGCTGACGGCCAGCAGGACAAACTCGCCGGGAACAAAACCGGTGTGATCGGCGCAGTAGGCCTCGTCGAAGGCATGGTTTCCTGTTTCGACGATGACCTTGCCCACACCTTCGATGGCGTCACGGGCGTTGACGCACAGGTTGGCCAGGATCTGCTCGATCTGGGAGGAGTCCATCTTTACGGGCCCCAGGCTCGCCCCCGGCAACCAGGCAAGATCGATCTCCTCGCCGATGAGGCGCTGGAGCATTTTAAGCATACCTTCCACGTTATCGTTCAGGTCGATCACCTCGGGGGCGATGGTCTGCCTACGGGCAAAGGCCAGCAGTTGCCGGGTGATGCCCGTTACACGTTTTGCGGCCGTGAGGACTTCATCGAGATTGGCACGTAGCGGCCCGGTCGGGTCCACCTCCTCCATGGTCAGTTCGGTAAAACCGATGATCACACTGAGCACATTGTTGTAATCAGGGAGAATGGGGACGCTCATGATATATTGACATTCTCCATTCATTGTTCAGTGTAGCAGGAGGGACGATTGCCACATCAATCGAGAATCACCGCTCCGGGAGGATCATCCATGTGATGATCCAAGGGATCGAAAGGAGGAAGATCTTCCAGGACGGGAAGGACCGGCAATCCTTCCTTGACCAGTTGACGGTATTTTACTGGAAAGTTAATAAATCACGAATGTCCCTCCCTTCCCACGAATGGGAGCGCCTATCAACTGCGCTCAGCAAACTTAATTTATGACCTTTATTTCTTTCCTTTGGATCTATCCTATTCTTCCAAAAACTCCGCCGGGCTCTTCACACCTCCCGGACCGCGCTTTAACACATGCGTATAAATCATGGTGGTGCTGACATCCTTATGACCAAGCAAGTCCTGCGCCGTCCGGATATCATACCCCGCCTGAAGCAGGTGGGTGGCAAAGGAGTGGCGAAGCGTGTGAACGCTTGCGGCCTTGTTGATCTCCGTTTTCCGGAGCGCAGTTTTCATGGCCCGTTGCAGCGCCTGCTGGCCGATATGATGACGCCGGACAACACCGCTTCTCGGGTCCACCGCCAGGTTGCCCGAAGGAAACACATACTGCCAGCCCCTTTCCCTGCTTGCATTTGGATATTTCCGTTCAAGGGCTTCCGGCAGATAGACAGCGCCGTATCCCTTTGCCAGGTCTTGGTCATGCATGGTTTTCACCGCTTTGAGATGTGTCTTCAAAGGGCCGTGAAGAAATTCGGGAAGCAGGGTCACCCTGTCCTTGTCCCCCTTACCGGAACGGACAATAAGTGATTGATTGCCGAAATCAAGGTCCTTGACCCGCAACCTGACACACTCGGT